>Ga0209202_1000079_pt1 | contig 113998 bp, 104 predicted proteins | sample AD_UKC032_MetaG_FD_184416 | JGI IMG/M metagenome (GOLD analysis project Ga0209202, IMG submission 184416) | Active sludge microbial communities of municipal wastewater-treating anaerobic digesters from USA - AD_UKC032_MetaG (SPAdes) (version 2) | ecosystem: Engineered > Bioreactor > Anaerobic... | reverse complement strand
GAAATCAGCGCTTTCTTCCAAGAAAATTCCGCTTCATTCAAATCGTTGGAGAAAATACACACACAATAAAATGACAAATGGCCAATTTCAAATGACAAATCAATGTCAAATCTCGAATATCAAAAATTTGTCATTTGGATTTAGGGTTTGATTTGAAATTTGTCATTGGAAATTTGATATTTAAATTCATGTATCCTAAAGCATTTCAAAAACTAATAAAAAATCTCGCTTCCCTGCCTTCCGTCGGTCCTAAAATGGCCGAACGGCTGGTTTTGTTTCTCTTCAAGCAGGATATGGAAAAAATCCGCGACTTCGCCGAAAATCTTTTGGAAATAAAAAACATGCGAATTTGCCACAGATGTTTCAATATTGCCGAAGGTGAACTGTGCGAATACTGCAAAGATTCCAAACGCGACCAGCATTCAATTTGCGTTGTTGAAGAACCATTAGACATTATTTCTCTGGAACGAACAAAGGTTTTTAATGGCCTGTATCATGTTCTCGGCGGAGTTTTGCAAGTTGGCGATACCGGAGCTGATCTTAAAATTCCCGAGCTTCTAAGCCGCATTGAAAAAGAAAAAATAACAGAAGTCATTCTAGCCACCAATCCGACTACTGAGGGCGACACGACTGCTTTATATTTAAAAAGAAAGCTACAGCCATTGGGAGTAAAAATCACCAGACTGGGCCGCGGGCTTTCCACCGGCGCTGATCTGGAATACGCCGACGAAATTACCCTTTCCGAAGCACTAAAAAATCGCAAAGAATTATAATTTTATTACTTTTCTTTCTAGATAATAATCCACAAAATTAGCATTAACTTTTCTTTCTAGATAAGAAAAGTTACAAAAGAAAGTCGCGCCAGATGAAGATACTGATGGCAAGCGCTTCGTTCTTCGCTAAAATTTGCACTTCGCTACGCTCCGTTTTAAAATTTTTTAACGCTCATCACTCGCGCTTTGCCTACGTACTTCATATGGCGCCTATAAAATGCGATGCGGGATGCAAAACGCTGAATTTTTGCATTTCTATTCGCACTAGAAATGCGCCGATACAAATCTGCCGCGAAACGAGCGTTAAGAAATTCCTTAAACGCAGCGAAGTGGAGCAGGAATTTTAGTGAGTGAGCGAGCAGTTTGTCGCCGCATTTCTCCGTGCGAGAGTTTTCTTTCCTCCACCTTTCTTTTGCGGAAAAAGAAAGGTGGAAAATAGATTTACTGAAGAATTTCTTACTAACTTTTCTTTCAAGACAAGAAAAGTTAATGCTTGAATTTTGTTACATCAAAAAAACATCCCAATTGCTCGGGATGTTTTTATTATAAAAAGTTCTACGCTATTTTTGTGATTTCCACTTCCGTGAAAAGCTGCTTGTGACCGAACTTAACCTTATATCGTTTCTTAGGCTTATGCTTGATTCCCCAAACTTTTTTATGGCGTCCTTGGCTCACAATTGTTGACTCAACTTTCGCGCCCTTGATGAAGGGAGCTCCAATTTTTGCGTCTTTTTCATCACCCACAAAAAGCACTTCTTCAAATGTGATTTTTGCTCCGGCTTCGCCTTCCAGTTTTTCAACTTTAATTTTATCGCCTTCGGCTACCTTATATTGCTTTCCGCCTGTTTTAATGATTGCCAACATATGTTCAAAAGTTATTTATTACTTAAGTTAGTATACGCTATCCTAAAGAGAGTGTCAATTGCCTATTCCCATCCAGATGGATATCAGAAGCAAATAAGACCACTTTGCATAATGACACATATTTTGCTTTTGTCAAGCCGAAATAGTGCATAACTTCTATTGACGTTGATTTAACCGGAGAGTATACTTGTAGCAACATTGGAAGATATTGATCCGTGCGTGAAACTCATTTGTTAGTTACCTTTGAGTGGTTGCCCGACAACACGGGGAGTCGAATGGCAAAACCGACCTGAGTAAACAAACTTTTTTGTTTATTTATTTAGGTCGGTTTTTGTTATCCCTCATGATTTTAAAGCATGTGTCCGAGGAAGAATTAAAATAAAATTATAACTAAATACAGATAATGAAATTTGGAAACGAATTTAAAAACTTCTGTTCAATTTCAATAAAGCCAACTTTTGTTTGCCCTGTTTTCTAGGGGTGGTCAAAAGCTGGCTTTTTTGTTTGCACAAACAACCAAAAGTTTGGTTGTTAGTAAATAATAAAAAACCAAGAAAGGTCGAAGGTGCTAAGCTCCCTTAATCGCTTAAAATCCCCAGTTAAATAAATGTGTTAACGCACAATTTAACGGGGCAAGTTAATTAAATTAATTAAACTAATTACAACCTTATTGAAAATGACAGAAGTCAATTTAATAAGATAAACAAACAAATTATGTCAATGATTTTTAGAAGTCTTTTCGTTATCGCAGCAGTCGCTGCTGTAGCCGGAGTAGGCACATATGCATTGTGGACTAGTCAAGCTTCAGTTACTGGAAACACTTTCTCTACCGGAACAATGAATCTTTATATAGATGCTGATCAAGCTGGAAGTGGATTTGATTGGCAACCTACAGTTACTGGCATTGCCTTGCCTGATTATCTTTACCCTGGATATAGAGGGGAGCAAATTCTTGATTTAAGAAACAAGGGTTCAGTTAATGGCAATGTTACCTTCGATATAAACAGAACATCTAATTATAATGAATTATCGAGTAATTTGAAATTTGATGTTTACTACAACACTCATGTAGCAAACGCCTCCAATGTATGGGGCGGCAGAGCGATAGTAGGCAAGACCTTATCAGAACTTATAACTTTGGCTCCTACCGTGCTTGGCAACTTACCTCCTACTGGTGAAGGCAGCTTTGATGCAACTACAGATACAATAGGCAGTGTAAAAGTAGTATGGTATGTGGATACTAGCGCTGGAAATGAAATCCAGGGAGATCAAGCTACTTTTGACGTAGTATTTGGTCTTAGTCAATAGATAAGTTCGCCAAAGTTTAAAGATCAATTAAAAGATTTTCCAGACTTTCTTTGTTACGTAACTAGTTAAGTAACATGTTACGTAACAAGCAGGGCGAGGAACCCCAATTAAATAGTCCGCTACGCGGAATTTAATGGGGTAAATAAAATAAAGAAATGATTATGTTTGGAAAAATATTCAAAATCATAACCAACACGATTCTCGGAATTTTGATTGTAATCGGTATTCTTTCGGTTCTTTCCCTTTTGCCGATTCCGGGAAATTACAAAATTTTTACTGTTCAATCGGGTTCGATGGAGCCGGCAATCCACACAGGGAGTCTGATCTTTTCCAAACCGCTGGCTGACTATAATGTCGGCGATGTGGTTACCAGAAAAACTGATGATCCGAAAATGACTGTGACGCACCGCATTGTTTCCAAAGAAGAAGTTGACGGAAAGACGGTTTTTGCAACTCAGGGTGATGCCAACAACGCGCCGGACGGGGAAAAATTTTCCAAAGAATTGATTGTCGGAAAAACATTCCTAACTATTCCCTATCTCGGCTATTTGGTCGGCTTTGCCAAAACGCAGCTAGGCTTGCTCATCTTTGTCGTAATTCCGGCCACGATTATCATTTATGAAGAGATAACCAAAATCAAAAAAGAAATCAGAAGGCTAGTTGATAAGAGAAGGTCAAGAAAGGCGACAGTGGAAGATGAAGGACATGATCCATTGGCTCCTGACACGCAGTTTGTGCGCAAAGCAACAATAGAAAAAGTTAAAAAAATGGAAATCCTATAATGACATTTAGAACTAGCTCGAAAAATAATTTTATGTATTGTTACAGTTTAAAAGCAAAATCCAAAATTCTACAATCCATTCTGCGCATATCCGCGGCGATTTTCGCTATCGTGTTTTATGTGAGCGTAATCAATTTTGGCGAAACGAATGCATTTTTTAGCGATAAGGCAACAATTGAAGGCAGCACTTTCAGCGCGGGCTATTGGATTCCGGAAATTCACATGAGCGTGGAGCCCGCAGAACCCGATGGCAAAAAAGGCTTCTACAAAACCACGCCTTGCGTGACTCTTTCCGCTGATATTCATGGCGAGGAAGACGGGATAGACATTTTTTATGAATTTTCCGATGATGGAAATCCGATTAAAGGCGGCGAGAAATATGAAGAAGGAAAATGTGTGGAAATTCCGGATGGCGATCCGACGCATTTCCAAGCCCAAGCCGTCAATGAAGAAAATGATGATTGGAAAAGCGAAGTCATTTCCAAAGATTTCAAAGTAAAAACCGGCGCCGATGAAGGAGATGTGGTAATCAATGAACTGATGTGGATGGGCAGTTTTGGGGACAATGATGATGAATGGATCGAGCTGAGAAATACGACGGACGAAGACATTGATATTTCCAATTGGAGAATTCTGGGCGCCGGCAAAGGCTCGGGAGACAGGGCCCACGTCCAGATACCAAACGGCTACACTATAGAAGCCAACGGATATTTCTTGATTACCAAGAAAAAATGGAATAAAACAGAAATAAGTCTCTCCAAAGATTTGGACAAAAATGAAGGAATGACGAATGTCGAAGGAATGGATCTTGATGATAACAGCGAAAAATTGACATTGGAAGATAAAAATAGAAAAGTAATTGATGTTGCCTGGAAAGACGGTTGTCATTGGCCAGCCGGGTGGCATGGAATTTTTCTGCACATGTCCATGGAAAGAGACAAAAAACCGGACAATGGAAAAGACGCTTCCAGCTGGCACACCTGCGTTGATTCAAAGTGCAATGACAAAACTTATTGGGATCACGAGGGATTTGATTTCGGAACTCCCGGCAAAGAAAATCTTTCCGAAGATGATCTGGTAGATTCTATCATTGCTTCAATGGAGAAAAAAATAGAAGATGAACAAAACGCAAGCCTGAATAAAACTGAAGATTCAAATAACGCGCCGAAAGAAAATAAGTCGGCACCTCCTGCTCCTGCTGAAATTCCAGAAACCATTCCGGAACCGGAACCTAACATCCCGCCAAATCCAGAAACAGAACAAGAACCAATAAATGAAAATTCACCAACAGAATAACAAAAAACACCAATTCAAAGCGGTGTTTTTTGCTATTTTATATTTCTAATAAGCTAAACAGCTAATGCCTAAAAGCTATCCCAAAATTGCCTTTATTCTCCTGACTCCCGCGCTGGATGATTCTTCCTTTTGAATCTTAAAATGCCCCAGTTCGCCGGTATTTTTGACATGCGGACCGCCGCATATTTCCCGGCTTATTATTATTGCATCATCATTGACTATGGAAAAGACAGAAACCTTGTCCCCATATTTTGCGTCGAAAACTCCCATAGCATTTGTTTTTCTGGCATCGTCTAGCGTCATTTCTTCGCGTACCACATCCAGATGCGCTTCGATTGCCATATTGACAATTTTCTCAACTTCGGCTTTCTGTCCATCTGTCATTTTGTCCGGATGGGAAAAATCAAAACGCAGGCGTTCGGCTGTGATGTTTGATCCTTTCTGCATCACATGATTTCCGAGCACATGCCGGAGAGCCGCCAACATCAAATGCGCGACCGTATGATATTGCACCGTTTTTTCACTTGTATCTGCCAGCCCGCCCTTGAACATTCCGGCTGAAGCCGTGCGAGAAAGTTCTTGGTGTTTTTCTATTTTATCTTTTAGCAATTCCTTACTTTCCTTAACTAATTTTTCATTTTTAGTTTTTAATAATAAATCTTCAAAAAATAATTCACTGGGATAGCCATGTGCAGTTTCTAAATCAAAAGCAATTGAAGCCGAAAGCGGAACGGCCTCCGTGCTAATAGCTTTATTTTTTATTTCATCAATTTCTTTTTCAGAAAGGCCATGTTCTTTTGCGGTTGCCCTAAAAATTATATCGTATATTTTTTGCAGTTCTTTATTTTTAATTTTTTCTGCACTAATTAATGTTTTTTTAAATTTATTTTCTTCTTTTTCTAATTCTTCAAAAATCCTATTTTTATTTTGTTCCAATTCAGGATAATAATCTTTGTATATTTCCACCACAACTTTTGCAATTTCAGCAGTAAAATTTTTCTCCCCGCCTGCATCGCTTTGCGAAGCATTGCGGTCAGGAATTCCCAATTGCTTGCCATAACGGATGGCTCGGCGGATTAACCTGCGCAAAACATAACCAGCCCCGACATTCAAAGGACTTACACCATCGGAAATTATAAAAGTTGCTGCTTTGATGTGGTCAGCAATAACCCGGAAGCTTTTAGCTTCTTGCTTATAGCTTTTAGAAGAAAGCTTCTCAATTTTATCAAAAATAGGTTTAAACAATTCGGTTTCAAAAACATTTTCTTTGCCATTCAGAACCGCCAAAGTCCTTTCTATGCCCATGCCTGTGTCAACATTGTGTTTCTTTAATTTCTCAATTGTTCCATCTTCCTTCTTGTTAAATTCCATGAAAACATCATTCCATATTTCAATAATGCGTCCGGAATCAACTAAATCAGAAAATTTTCCATTTATTTTTCCTTCCTCTGGTCTTGTGTCATAAAACATCTCCGAATTAACCCCACAAGGTCCCGTTGCACCAGCAATCCAAAAATTATCTCCAGCTCCAAGCGGAATAATTTTAATATTGTTTTTTATAATCTCGTCTTCACCGGAAACATCAACTTTTGTTCCTGCTTTTTCAAAAATATTTTTCCAAATCGCAATTGATTCTTCATCGCGTGGGATTCCTTCAGCTCCCTTGAATACGGTTACATATAAACGCTTAGGATCAAGTCCCAAGCCATTTTTTTTATCGGTTAAAAATTCAAAACTCCATTCTATAGCTTCCTTCTTGAAATAGTCTCCAAAACTCCAATTTCCAATCATTTCAAAGAAAGTGCAGTGTCTATTATCTCCAACATCGTCTATATCCCCTGTTCTAATGCATTTTTGTACGTTTACAACCCTTTTGCCGCCAGGGTGCTGTTCTCCCATAAGATACGGCACCAGAGGATGCATTCCTGCTGTCGTAAAAAGCACCGATGGGTCGTTTTCCGGAATCAAAGAAGCCGAAGGGATAATAGTATGCCCTTTGGATTCGAAAAATTTCAAATATTTTTGACGAAGTTCCTGCGCAGTCATAAGCACTTCCCTATTTTCCTATTATGTTATCAATTGTTTTTTCTGTTGCTTTTTTCACTTCTTCTAAAAGCAATCTTTCTTTCTCTATTCTTGACTTTAATCTATTAAAATAATCTTTAAAACTATCCAAACGATCATCTACTTCTCTGGCTACTGACATAGTGTCTCCTGGCAATTTAATATCCTGCTCGTCATCTTGGATTTTTTTATTCGCCATGTAATTACTTACGGTTTTTTCAATTAAATCACTCATATTTTTTATGAATTAAAAAATTATTGTTGCCCTAAAGAATTCATTTTGTGTTTAATTCTTATCAGTTCATTCTGCAAAACGACAGCCTCCGCTTCAAGTCTTTTCAACAAACTTTCTTTTGAAAGAATCTCCATATGGATCAGGCTTTCTTTATGCTTAAGATCGCGGAGCGTTGTTTGAACCTCAATTTTGCTGCGCATATTTTTTTTCACATCAGAATCTTTGAGCAACATTTCCAACTGCATTTTCTTTTTTTCGGCTTTTATTTGTGGGTCTTGATCTTGCATAAGTTTCAGCTTTTTAGGCTTTAGCTTTTTAGCTTCTTAGCTTTAAAGGAATTTTTGTATTTTCCTAAAAGCTAACAGTTAAAAGCTATTTAGCTAGTTTATTATTCCTCCCCCTAAAACTTCTCCGCTATCTCCGTAAAACACGGCTGATTGCCCGGGAGTCACCGCCTTTTGCGGTTCTGGAAACTCTACTTCAATAATACCTTTTTCCTTGCCATTTGTCACCTGTTCCTTTTTTAATATACAACGTACTTGGGGATGGCGGTAGCGGATTTTAACTTTTATTTCCAAAGGAAATTTCGGCTTGCCAGTAGTCCAATTTGTTATTTCAACCAACATTTTTTTCTTGCATATGTCCTTGTCATTTTCATCATTGGTCACGATAAGCTGATTTTTCTTAAAATCACGACCAACCACATAATATGGTCCCGTTCCGCCAATATTAACCCCTTTTCTTTGTCCGATCGTATAAAGTTCCAGCCCTTCATGGATGCCAATTTTTTTCCCCGCCTCGACTCGCAAGACGCCTTGCGCGTCGACGCGAGGCGGGCCTTCTGTCGTTATTATATCTCCGGATGATAAATTAATATTTCGCTTGATAAATTCACTGGGAGATTTTTCCCAAGTAAAACAAAGATTCTGAGACTCTTTTTTATTAAAAACCGGCAATTTTTTCTTCTCAGCCATTTTTCTCACTTCCGCTTTTTTATAATTTCCAATAGGAAAAAGGATCTTGCCCAACTGTTTTTGCGACAAATTATAGAGAAAATACGTTTGATCTTTTTCGCTGTCACAGGCTGGATACAAATGATATTTACCGCCTATTTTATCTATTTTGGCATAATGTCCGGTGGCCACATAATCTGCCTTGATTTCCAGCATTTTTTTGAAAAGAAAATTGAACTTTATTTTTTTATTGCAGACAACGCAAGGATTGGGTGTTCGTCCCGCCTTTGTTTCTTTGAGAAAATTATCCACCACTTCTTTCTTAAATTCCTTCGCCACTTTTACGACATAAAAAGGAATTCCTAAAATTTGTGCTACTTTTCTGGCATCCTGCTGCGATTCGAGCGAACAGCATTTATTTTCCAAAGCCTGATTCTGCCCCGGTTCTTTCCAAAAATGCAGAAAAACGCCCACGACATCATAGCCTTGTTCTTTCAAAATAGCCGCCGCCATTGAGGAATCTACCCCGGCTGACATGCCCACAATAACTCGTTTTGCCATTTTTGTCTGTGAGGCACGAACAGCTACAAAAATGAGCATCCCGTGCCAATTCTATCTACTTAACTATTATTAACCGCTTTTTCAAGCCGCAGGCGGTTCCGTACAAAAATCTTTCTTTAAAGATTAGCTTTTTCGGAATTTGGCACTGGGATTAAATCTTTATAACTAATGATAATATATATAAAATATTCTGTAAATAAAAACCTGCCATTGCTGGCAGGCTTTATTGAAATAGTTTAATTTACCTGCCAGTTTCTCTTTTGTCAAAATCGTAGTCATCATCACTCTCTGGAACAGGATTATTGGAGCTTTGCGTACTTTTTATTAAACTGCGCAGCTCATCCAAATTAACACTTGGCCTGTTTCTCTGCGGTTTGAATTTTTTCGGCGCAATGTGCTGCATTTGAGACAAAGAAAGCGGCTTCTCTGTTGGAGAATAGGATTTTGGTTCAAAAATTCTTTCTGAAGGACTTTGCTCGTGTTGCTTTGAATGACTTTCTAATCTTGGCTTTTGTTTCACAATTCTATCAGGTTGAACTAGCACTGGTTGTTTTTCTTCCTGTTCTCTTTGTATTTTCCGTTCCTGCGCAAGTTTTTCTTTGGCTGTCATCCGCTGATAATCTTTGAGGCATTCTTTGCAAAATGTCGGGCGTTTGCCATCCGGCTTGAATGGAACTTGGATTTCGGTGCCGCACATATCGCATATCGCTTCAAACATGGGTTTCGGCGCAAAAGCAGCGTTGGCATCTTCGATTTTTTGAGACTGAGGCATTGCAGCTGCTGTTTTTTCCTGAATAAATGGTCTTGCAATTGTTTTTGCCTGAGACTGGATCTGGGCTTTAGATTCAGGCTGCGGAGAAAAATTTGCAGTTATTTTGTCGTGCTCTTGCGATGGATATTGAGTTCCATTTATTGTCTTAAAACCATTGGCAGGCATAATGCCGGCCCATTTGGAAATTTTTTCTTCTACCTCTGCCTTGCTGGAAGCATAACGTTCGCGCGAAACAGCAATGACTTTTTCTTCATTCTCTTTTGTATCTTCAATATATACCGGCGGCAAAGTTGTCGCCGAAAAAGCATCGCCGGCAATCCCGTTAATCATTAACTTCAGATAAATCTGATATTTGGGAAGATTTACGATATCATTTTGCATAAAAATTGGCTCAAATTCTTTTTCCAAAAATTCAGCATCAGTCGCTCCGACTCGGAAAGAAATTATCGTTCCGGCGTTCCCGAAAATCGCGTCGCGGACTTTTTCATCAATCTGGGTTATATATTGGTTGGCTAAAACAAGATCCAGGTGATATTTTCTGGCTTCAGAAAGAATATTAGCGAATGATTCAGTCGCAAAATTTTGAAACTCATCAACATACATATAAAAATCCTTGCGTTCTTCTTCTGGAATGTCAACGCGTCCCATGGCTGCCAGTTGTATTTTTGTTATCATCATTGCTCCCAGCAAGGCACTATTGTCTTCTCCGATGCGCCCTTTGGACAAATTTAAAATAAGGATTTTTTGCGAATCCATAATTTCACGAATATCAAAAGAAGATTGCGTCTGACCGACAATATTTCTGATCAGTGAGCTGGACAAAAATTGCCCAACTTTATTTTGAATCGGAGAAATGACTTCCTGCAAAACTCTGTCATTCCATTTGCTGAATTCATCAACCCAGAATTGTTTAACAACCGGATCTGTCACTTTATCAATAACTTTCTCACGATATTTTTTATCAACCAAAATTCTGGTTACCCCGAGAAGCGTGCTGCCTGGATATTCCAATAGCGCTAAAATTGCGTTGCGCAGTATATATTCCAAACGTGGTCCCCAGGAATCCGCCCAAATCTTTTTGAAAACCCCAATGAGTCCTGAAGCCACTAAATGCCTATAATCCGGATCAACCGCCTCCATGACATTAAACGCCAAAGGAAAGCCCTGATCGGCAGGATTGAGATATATGACATCATTGATGCGGTTTGGAGGAATGGCTTTTATGAGCTTTTCTGCTGTGTCTCCGTGCGGATCGATATAACAAACGCCTTTGCCATTGCGGATATCCTGTACAACCATATTTTCCAAAAGGTTCGTCTTGCCCATACCGGTCTTTCCGATAATGTACATATGGCGTCTGCGGTCATCTGTCTTTATGCCAAAAACGCACTCTTGATTGCGAAAATTTGTTTTAGCAAAAAAATTTATTTCTTTATCCATAACTATCGTTGTAGTTAATTTTTATTCAATCGGCAAATTTGACGGCGCTCCGCCACGTTTGGTTTCAACACGAGTAAGGGATGGCGCCAAAACATTCATATCTGGCAAATGGAAAACTGTTGCCAATTCTTCACTGCTCATGACAAGCAGTCCACCTTCTCCGTCCATGCTTCTGTCTCTGTATCTTCTTAGTTGTTTTCTTTGCAGATAGCGCAAGCGCGATTCTATAAAAATATGGTAGGCGGTAGTTTTTGTCGTATTGGGTTTTAAAGCATTTAAGTTTTCATCGGAAAATTGGCGTATGGCTCCAAAAAAAGCATTAATACCCACACCCTTGTCATAATTTTCACGGCGACCAACATAGGCGTAGCGCGGCCGCACATAAAATTGCGGTTTTCCTAAATTTTCTTCGACAGCTTTCAGAACGTCTCTTTCTCCTGGAGACAATCTGAATTCCAACGGCTGTTCCTCTTTTTTTGCTTCTTGAGAAAAATCAATCGGCTCGCTTAGGGCTTTGAAAAGATTGCTGAAAACATCAATAAGATCACTTAATATCATTTTGAGCAAGTTTTCATTCTCCTTTGTTCGTCCCTTAAGCTTTTCAGCCAGTTTTTTCCCTTCCTTTTCTGCCCAGCTCGTTTTGGTTGGTTGGATTATCCATTGCAACCATAGTTTTTGATTCGGGCCAAGCTTGCCCATAGCTTCAATCAGTCCTGCTAAAGGATCAATCATTTTTCCGGTAACTGATTCCTCAAATTTTTGATAGGTCCTGATTGGATATGCATTGTCTTTTGAAAAACCCAGATCTGAACTCCAGATGTCCCATTGGCTGTTGGGAATAACCCTTGGCACATCATTGACATAATCAGGCACTTCCACAATTTCCACATCCGGATATTGAGCATAAAGATGAGCCTCCACCAGATGGCGATATTTTTTCATCGTTCTTATATAGAAATGGACAGTGCCGGAATCACCAACAATCTCCAAACTCATATAGTCCGTAAAAGCTCCATCAATAAAAAGTTCGATTGGATTGAATGATTTTTCCGCGCCACAAAAACCGATAAAAAGAGCTTCCATCGGTTTAGGACTTTTTTCTATATTTTTTGGAGGAATGATTTCAAGAAGCACCCAATCAGCCGAAGCCCAGAATTTCTCTTGGATATGCTTCATCCAGAGAATTTTAAAAAGAAAATAAAAAACCGGCGGCAATATAATAAACCACGTATAACTTAAAACTTGTCCGGTTTGTCCGAATGAAGTTGCTATTTGTTGCAGTGAGCTTGAAATGATATCCATGCTTTCTGGCTATGCTGGAATTCCAAATTTTTGGAGACTTCCAGCAGAATAAATTTTTTATTTTTGAATGAAACTATTCAATTGAAAGCTGATTTATTTCTAGAATTTATTTCTTGATAGAGTACGTTCCGTCTTTTTGTTTGGAAAAGTAATTATTGAGATTGATAATTATCGTGGATTTTTTGACATTTCTGATTTCCAAAACTTTCGAAAGAATTTCGTCCCTGCTGAGCGGCTTGGAGCTGTTTTTCAAAATTTCTTCGATAACATCTTTGACTGTCCCTTTCTTGTAGCCCCATTCAGACAAAGCGTAAATGCCCCTGCCAACCAAAACGAAATTGTCATCTTTGATAAGTTCATTGTGCACTGTCTGCGAATGTGTCTTTTTCTTGTTTAACTTATACTGATCTATCTTGCTGGCAATTTCCCTGAAATGTAGGGGTTTATCCGCTTCTTTGAGCACCAAATAGGCCTTTTCTCTGGTTCCTTTCGGAGAAATTTCCTTCCATTTGGCAACTCCCCATTTTCCAAAAGTGTTTTGCTTCATTTCTTCAGACACTTGCAGATAAAAAGCGAAAGATTCTTTAGGAAATTCAGAACTAATCAGGTTGGAAATTTTTTGGAACAACTCATCCAAATGGAGCGGCCTTTTGTGTTCATTCAGAACATTAACAGTATGATTTTTGATTTTTCTCCAGTGCTCAAGATCAAAATCCTTGAGCGCATAGGAAAATTTCAATTCGCCGGCTATTTCTTGGCAAATAATATTATTAATACATTGCAGAAAAAAACGAATAGCCGCCTTTTCGCTTTCATTGTCTTTTCCCAAAACATTGAGAAGTTGTTTCTCCTCCATTATACCACTATTTGCGCTGAGTGCCAAGGCAATTTTTTCCTCAATTTGTACAAAAATCGGATTGTCTTTTTTCTCCTGAACTTTTTTCAGCACTTCGCGGATAACTTGCCGGACGCGTTCGCGCGTGATGTGATATTTTCGTCCAATTTCTTCCAAAGTCATGGCTTTAGAACCAACAACTCCGAAGCGGCAGAAGATGATTTCCTGGGATCGTTCTGGCAGCCCGGAAACAAGCTGTTTCAGAGAATTAGAAAAAAACAAGTCTTCGAATTTTAGACTATTTTTGGCTTTTATAAGCTGTTTTTCCATATATTTGATCTTTTATATAATTGATTATTTTTTAGGGTTCAAATTATATTACCACATCTGAAAATTTTGTCAACCCCGCACTAACTTTTCACTGGCGCAAAGCGCCAAATCATTTTTTTAATAAATAAGTCTTTATAAAATTATTTGAAGTGTTTTAATAATAATTTTTTTGTAATTTTAATTAAGTGAAAAGTTAGTGCGGGGTCAACCCGTCTCTAACTAAACAATTTCCACACAAAAAAATCGGGAGAACTTTACAGTTTCCCGATTCTATATTGAAAAAATATTTTATTTCCGCACTTTTATATCCAAATCTTTTTCCAGACTGCTCATTATGGAATTCATAGCGTCATCAATTTCCTTTCCAGTTAGTGTTCTGTCTTCCGCTGAAAAAATAATATGAAAAGCAAAACTAGAAGTGTTGTCGGCAAAATCAATCGCATCAAAAAGATCAACATCCAAAACCAAATTGCCACCTGCTTTTTGAATCGTTCTCAGAATGTTGTCTACGCGCACATCCTTCCCTGCCACTAATGAAACATCTCTCACAACCAATGGATATTTATTGACAGGAGCATACTCGCGTTCTTGCTGCGAAATTGCTTGCATCTTTTGCAGATCAAATTCAAACATCGCGACTCTGGTACGCAAACCAAATCTTTCCAAAACAAGCGGGTTGATTTCACCTATAAAACCTACTGTTTCACCTGTTCCTTCGATCTTTATCTCCGCGCTTCGGCTTTCATGCCAAAGAGCCGCTGAAGTTTCTGCAAAGTCAACTTTAAAATCGTCATAATAATGATCTAAAACCCCCAATTGCCCCAGAATCCCGTCTGCCTGCGATTTAGCTTCAAAGAAAATAGATGCGTGTCTCTTGTCCTGATTTTCTTCCTCGGAACTTTTCTTCTCCAAAACAACCGCTCCAGTCAACATGGTTTTTTCTTCCGGCAAAACCGCTTGGCTAGGGTGATAAACATTGCCTATTTCAAAAATATTAAATTCTTTGAAATTTTTCAGATTTTCGCGGATGTTTTTCAGGAGATTCGGAATCAGGCTGATTCTCATCAGCGCCTGATCAGGGTTCATTGGATTTTCCAATTTCAAATGTTTTATTGATCTAATTTTGGCAGAATCAGCATCATGCTCAGAATAAAAAGAATAGTTGCACACCTCTGAAAAACCCTGCGTAATCATGCTATTTTTTAAACCTCTGACGAAAGATAATTTTTCATTAACAGGTGCAGGATTTATTGGAACAAGTGGCGCTATTGGTTTTATTTTTTCATAGCCGTATATCCTGCCTATTTCTTCAATTAAATCCTCTTGGGTTTTTACATCAATTCTAAAAGTTGGGATTGTCACGAGCATTTGCCTACCAAGCATTTTTACCTGAAAACCAAGCAGCATTAAAATTTTTTTACTTTCGCCATGAGGCACCTTTTCTCCAAGCAATTTATCCACACTTTCGAGATCAAGTTTAATTGTCCATGGTTTTTTCTTTTTTGGATATATATCAACAATCCCGTCCAATTTTCCGCCGGCAATATGTTCGATAATCTCAATTAACCTCACCATCGCCTTTTCGGCTAAATTTGGGTCGATATCTTTTTCAAACCTGTCTGAAGCATCTGTTTTTATATTTAGATTTGTCCTTGTTTTTCTGATTGAAATTGCTTTAAAATTAGCGCTTTCCAGAACAATTGTTTTGGTTTTTTCGTTTATCCCCGAATGTTGACCTCCCATGATTCCAGCAATAGCCAACGCTTTATTCTCATCGGCAATAATTAAATCATCTTCGGCAAGTTCTTTTATGCTTTCATCCAACAGTGTTATTTTTTCTCCCTTTTTAGCTTTTCTGATAATTATTTTTTTACCGCTGATTTCCTGCGCATCAAAAGCATGCAGAGGCTGTCCTAGCTCCAACATCACATAATTAGTCGCGTCAACAATATTGTTTATTGGTCTTATTCCGGAAGAGAGTAGCCTATTTTTCATCCAAATTGGCGATTCTTTTATTTCAATATTTTCCATCACCGCTCCAATATATCTAGGACACAATTCCTTGGCTTTTATTTCTATGGAGATATTCTTGGTTTTTTTGCTTGGAAGTATGAGTCCGTCAAAATCATAGTCTAGCTGTCTATTTTCCAAAGCTACAATCTCTCTGGCCACACCAACATAACTTTGTGCATCGTGTGCTCTGTCCGGCAAAACTTTTATTTCAAAAGTATAATCTTCGAGACTCAATTCTTTGGTCAAAGGTGATCCAATTTTGCTTTTTGGATCTAAAACTAAAATTCCGCTATGATTATTGCCAATTCCCAGCTCATCTTCAGCGCAAATCATGCCGCAAGACTTGATGCCTCTGATTTCAACTTCTTTCATTACCATTCCATTCGGCAGTTTTGTGCCTAAAAGTGCTACTGCAACTTTTTGTCCGACTTCAATATTCGGTGCACCACAGACAACTTCCATTTCTTTTCCGACATCAACCTTGGCAATTCTAAGCTTATCAGCATTAGGGTGTTTTTTAATTTCCAAAATTTTACCTACCACAACACCATCCAAATTTCCTCCGATTTTTTCCAAATTTTCCACCTCAAAAGATTTCATAGTTAAATCCTCAACTACTTTTTGAAAATCTCTCTTAGTTCCGGATATTTCTTTGAGCCAATTGTAAGAATATTTCATACTTTTTAGAATTGTTTAATAAATCGGAGGTCGCTTCCATGAAACAAGCGAATTTCGGTTACTTTATATTTCATCATAGCCAACCTTTCCAGTCCAAACCCCCAGGCTAAGCCTTGATAAGCATTTCTTTTATATCCGGCTGCAATAAAAACATTCTGATTAACCATGCCTGCTCCCCCAATTTCCAACCAGCCGGCATTTCTGCAAGCACTGCAACCCTTGCCGCCACAAACTGTACAACTGATGTCGAATTCAAAACTTGGTTCTGTGAAGGGAAAATAGCTGGGTCTGAGCCTAACTTTAATGTCTTTTTTGAAAAATTTGGAAAAAAATTCCTGCGCAATATATTTTAGATTTCCAACATTAATATCTTCCCCCACCATTAACGCTTCAAATTGATAGAAAGTATGTTCATGGGTGCTGTCGGTGGCTTCACGCCGGAAACATTTTCCAGGCACAATGATACGCAGTGGCGGTTCATGCTTTTCCATATATTTCACCTGCGCTGCTGAGGTTTGCGTTCTGAGAGCCAGCCTTTCCTTGCCTTTTTCAGTTTTTAGCCAAAAAGTGTCCTGCATATCACGAGCTGGATGATCCTTTGGCATATTCAAAGCATCGAAATTGTAAAATTCAGTTTCGATTTCCGGACCTTCCACTGTTTCAAATCCCATTGATGTAAAAATATCTTCAATTTCATTTCTAACTTGCGTGAGCATATGAAGATGTCCTCTGCGCATTTTTTTGGCTGGCATCGTCACATCGATTTTTTCCGCCGCAAAATCAAAACTCTTCGCTTTAAGCTCTTGCTCTTTCTGCATAAAAACGTCTTCAATTGCTTTTTTAGTAGCATTAGACTGTTGTCCGACAGTTCTTCTTTGCTCTTCCGGCAAATCCTTGAGACTCTTAAGAATATTCGTAAATTCACTTTTTCTTCCCAAATATTTTATCTTCAGATTTTCGAGATCATCCAAACTTCCAGCTTTTTCGATGGAATTTAAGGCTCCGTTTTTTATGGAATTTATTTTATCAATCATAATATTTATTTAGAAAGCTATCTTTATAAAACCTAATTTTCCTATCTTCAAAACTTTTCCATTTTTTTCTTTAGTAATTATCGCTTGCGCATCGGTTAATTTTTCCTCATCAATAGAAACACCGCCTTGTTCAATTTTTCGGCGTGCATCACTCAGGCTTTTCGCATTGCCAGACTCAACTAAAATTTCTGCCAATTTTTTAGATTCACCGTCAATCTTAAACTCGGCAACATTTTCTGGAATTTCTTTCTGTGAAAATGTTTTGATGAAATAATCCCTGGCATCTCTAGCTTTGTCTTCGCCGTGATATATTTCCACGATTTCCCCCGCCAGCCTGAGTTTCGCATCCCGTGGATTCAAGTCGCCATCTTCCATTTCTTTTTCCAGTTTTTTAATATCTTCCATTGAAACATAGGTGCAATCAATAAATACTTGAATAATTGTTTCGTCCGGTAATGCCATAATTTTTCCAAACATTTCATTTGGAGAATCATTCAAAGCCACAAAACCACCCTCGCTTTTACTCATGAGTTTTTTGCCAGTAACAGGATTGATAAGCAGCGTTGTTGATATTACAAATTTTTCTTTATCATTGTATTTTTTCTGCAAAGTTCTCCCTACCAACATATTGAATGTTTGATCTGTTCCACCAATTTCAACATTCACATCCAAATGAACACTGTCATATCCTTGCATAAGCGGATAGAAAAATTCATGCACATATACTGGCTTTGCTTCCTTTATCCTCTTTTCAAACATATCTCTTTCCATCATTTGTTGCACTGTAAAATTTGAAGCCAAATCAATCAAGTCAGAAAAATCAAGTTTTGAAAGCCACTCGGAATTTTTAACAATTTTGGCAGGATTTGCAGAATCATCGAAACTAAGAACATGAGAAACTTGTTCTCTCCATGATAAAATATTTTCTGCTACTTGTTTTTTTGTGAGACGAATACGAGCAGCATTTTTATCAGTTGGATCGCCAATCATCGCAGTAAAATCACCAAACAAAACAGTTACGTCATGTCCCATTTGGCGTAATTTTTCCAAAAGCATAAAGTTCGTCGCATGACCAATGTGGAGTTGCGGACCTGTTGCATCAGCACCTATATATATCTTAAGCTTTTTCCCACTCAAAAGAAGATTTTTGAACTCTTCTTTTGTAGGAAGAACTTGCGAGATACTGCGCGTTAAAATTTCATCAATTTGTTTTTCGATGTTTTTATCCATACCCTGTAGTAGAAATTCAAATGATCTTAGCTCAAAATATTATATACCTTATATTTAACAAAAACCATTATTCCTTATTAGCGAATAGCAGATAGAATAACCCTGTTTTCAAACAATTTGTTAATTTTGAATTTTCACTACAGGGCATATTCTAATAATATCAATATAAAGCCTTTTTTGCAATACTTACCGATAAACAAAAAACGGAGGAAAATCCTCCATTTTTAGCCTTATTTGATTCTTATAGCAGTCCCAGTCTTTTTTTGGCTTCAAAGACTTGATGTGAGTTCATTTGTCCCGACTTTTGCATTTGATCCAGCGTTTTCAAAATATCTTCCCTATTCTTGCTGATATTTTCTGGCGTCATGACTTTTTTCATCAGTTTTTCCCTTTCTTCCGGACTCATTTTTTTCAGTTTCTTCATCGCTATCCGCTGCATAAAACTCATATTTTCCGGATCCATCGGATTAGCGTTCTTTTTGTCTTTCTTCTTAAATATATTTTTTAAATCAAACATAAAGTTTTGTAAATAAATTTTATTAATAATTTACAATTTACAGTTTTCAATTTACAATCAATTTTCAATTCCAAAATTTTCAAATCAGAAATTGATCATTGCGTCATTGTAAATTCAATGAAAATTGAGAATTGATCATTGAAAATTTTTATGAGCGTTCTTTTAAGGATAATTTATAACTGGTAACCAGAAGGCCTGAGGCTATAAAAATTGATGAATACGTTCCAAATGTTATGCCGACCAAAAGCGCTAGCGCGAAATATTTGATGGATGCGCCGCCGAAAATATAAATGGCCAAGAGAGTTATGATAACCGTCAGGGATGTGTTGATCGAGCGCACCAATGTTTCATTAAGACTTTTGTTGACTATATCCGGAAACTCTACTTTATTGGAACTTCTAAGTAAATTTTCCCGCGTTCGGTCGTAGACCACAATTGTATCATGCACGGAAAATCCAAGAATTGTCAGCAAAGCCGCAATAAATGGAATGCCGACTTCAATGCCGAAAAAATGACCGAGCACAGAAAAAACTCCGGCCGTGATTAGGACGTCGTGCGCCAACGCAACCACAGCCCCCAGACCATATTTCCATGATTCAACAGGTCTGGAAACCTTGCGGAAAGCCCAGGCGATATAGGCCATAATCATAGCAATGGCCAATAAGATTGCTCGAAGCGAATTTGATTTAAGTTCTTTGGAAACTGTCGAATTGATGAAATTGACACGCAATTGGCTCGCATCTTGATATTTTTCTTTCAAAACATTCCAAACCGCATCATTAGTTTTATCATCCTCAGACGCATAGCGAATAAGCGCAGAATTGTCGCCCGATGCCTGAATCGTCAAACTGCTCAAATTTAAATCTTTAAGTGTGGCAACTATTTCGTCATTGGCCGGCATCGTTCCCGCAAATTTAACTTCCATAAGTGTTCCGCCGGTGAAATCGATATCATATTTCAGCCCCCAAATAGACAAACTTAAAACACAAAGAATCGTTAAGATTATTGAGAAAGTATAGGCGTATTTAGCTTTGCCGATAATGTTGAACATAAAATAAAATTTTCAATTATCAATTTTCAATTTCTAAACAATTTTCAATAAATTAATTTTAAAAATTAGAAATTATTCTGACGGCACGTCTGATTTTCTCACTCCCACCATCCACACTCTCCCATGAATCCAGTCGCTGATAATGAATTTAAGCAATGTGCGCGTGATCACAACCGCTGTAAACATGGAAACTAAAACTCCGATAAACAGAGAAGCCGCAAAGCCCTTCACAAATCCTGTCCCCATCAAATAGAGAATTCCGGCTGTCAAAAGCGATGAGATGTTTCCGTCACGGATTGATGTCCAAGCTCTTTTAAAACCCTCGTCCAAAGCATTTGTGATAGTCCTGCCGTTTCTTATTTCTTCTTTGGTGCGTTCAAAAATAAGGATATTAGCATCGACGGCCATGCCGATCGACAGCACAAAACCGGCAATGCCGGAAAGTGTCAGCGTTATGCCGGTAAACTTAAATATGGCAATCATAATCGCGGTGTAAATAAGCAGGGATAGTGATGCTACTAATCCTAAAAATCTATAGAAAAACAACATAAAAATAACTACAGCAACCAGTCCAACAACACCAGCCACCAAACTTTTTTTAAGAGATTCCATGCCTAATGTCGCCTCCACGCTCGATTGAGAAACAATAGAGAGAGGAACAGGCAAAGCGCCCTCATTGATTGTGCGTTGCAATTGTTTGGCTTCGTCTACAGTAAAATCACCCGTGATTACGGCTTCGCCATTGGTAATTTCCGTCTGAATTGTCGGCGCGGTCTTGAGCTGATTATCCAAGAAAATAGCCAGTGGTTTGCCGACATTTTTTTTGGTCAGTTCGGCAAATAATTTTGTGCCTTCTTCATCAAATTTGAGTGATATTTGCGGTTCGCCGATTCCCTGCTGTTGAAAAACAACCTGAACATTCTGCAAATTTTTGCCCGTGAGCCCGGTTGATTTGTATCCAAGCTCCGGATATTGATCAATGGTAGCCTTGCCAAATAATATATGTGATGCATGCACTTCCCTTTCATCACCCTCGCCGCGCGCTTCAATAAATTTTATGATATGCCAGCCATATTGCGTTTCAACCAAATCAGGATATATTTCTCCCGGTTTTAAGTTGCCTTCAAAAAGAACTTTATCAAATTCCGGCACCATAATTCCTTTTTTGAAAAAATCCAAATCGCCGCCTTTATCTTTCGAGCCAGCATCTCGGCTGTTATCTTTAGCCAGTTGTTCAAAATTGCCGCCTTTTTTGACTTCAGCTAGGATTTCTTTGGCTTTAGCTAATGATTGCTGATTTTGCGAATCAAGCATTTGCTGAATTCCTGGGTCAACTCCCTGCTCCTTAAATTCAAGGCTGGGTGCTTCACCAATGCGTTTTTTGGCTTCTTCAATATCTTTAATGCCGGGAAGTTGAACAATGACTCTATATTCATCTCCGCTTTTGGCTGTCTGCACCAATGGTTCGCCCACGCCAAAAGCATTGACGCGGCGCTCAATCACGTCCTGTGTGCTTTGCATTGCATCGCCTATTTTTGCAGAATCAATTTTGGAAACATCTGCTTTATATTCCAAATCAATCCCGCCCTGTAAATCCAAACCGAGCTTGATCTGTAGCCTATTAAAAAAATCATAGACAGGCGGAACAGGCTTGAGGATCTGCGGATAGGAAACCAACCCGGCCAAAACAGCCAAAACAACAATTCCGGCAATTTTCAGTCTTAATTTTTTCTGAACGCTCATCATATAATAATCCGCTAAAATGTCTTACCTTAGAATAAACCCATGTTTTTCCATTATATTGGAAATAAATAGATATGGCAATATTGAACCAAAAAACTAAACTTATTATTCAACTTTTAGTTCCAAATAACCAGTTTCTTCATTTAGAACTCTCCTGTATGAAACATCTTCAAAAATTCCAATGACAAGTTCAACTGTTGATCTTACCACGCAACCACCCTTGAGATGTCCTCCTATCATTTCCCCTTTTTCGTTTGCCAGAGAAACATGGATATGGCAACCTTCTTTTGATATCGTGCCTGTTGCAGATATAATATCGAGCGGTTCATCCCATCTTTTCGCAACATGTTTTTCGGGTGTTGATCCAGCCATTCGGAGCACGGCATTTTCAAGTCCGCCGACAGCTGCCAATAAAACACCGGCCTTAATGTCATTTTCTATGGCAATTTTTTCAATTTCCCCTTTCAAATGCTGCCCTTTTTTTAGCTGAAATGTTATTTGTTTCATAGGTTTTATTTATGAATTATTATTTTTTTTCACAAAATTTATGACAAATTTTATTTCCCGTGACACCCCGTAAAATTTTGCTTCGCAAAATCACGGGGCAAGTTTTTTATTTTCCACAGCATTTCTTATACTTCTTCTAGTGTGGCAAATGCCACAGGGGTTTTGGAGGCTGGAAAATTATCCAGTCGATTTTTCCCGCATGCTCGTCTGCGAGGATGCGCAACCGGATGTATTGATGTTTCCCGGTTGTGATTATCCCTCGTAGACGAGTAGGCGAATTACTATTTTCAATGTTCCTACGGATATTTTACCCTCTTGTCAGTTTCTTGTCAACTTTCTTGGAAGTGGATAACTTTTCATGATCCCTCACCGCCTCCCATACCCAAGTATGGCTCCGTTTGAAGCCATACAATTCCTTGAGCATTTTTGCGGCGGTGCGCGTATCAAAACCCTGTTTATAGAGGCGCACCGCTTTTTCTTTCATCTCGTTTATTTGCTTTTGCTTGAATATTGATAGTGGCATATGTGTGTAATTATTAACTAAATACAGTATACCACCCTGTCAACTCTTGTCAACTCGCGTAGTAAGGCACTCTGTTATCATTCCGGACAAAGGCCTCCATTCCCTTGAGCGCATCGCTGAATCCGCGATCGCGTTCTTGTTCCGGAAATCTGTCGCCTTTATTGTTATCCAGGAACAGTCGCGCTCGTTGCTCAAGTTCCTTGCCGCGCATCATCGTGTATATGGTCGTGCTTTGCACCGAGGAGTGTCCGAGAATATTCATTACGTCCGATGTCGATCCCCCACTTGCTATGATGTGGTGACCCCTATGATGTCTGAAGCTGTGAGCATTCATGTACGGCATTTTGGCTCGATTGCAATATCGTCTCAGCATTTCACCCAGACCTTTGATACTAAATCTCTGTCCATATTTCGAACTTGTAGCCGATATGAAAAGCGCATCGGGCTCCGCGAATTTCACCGCTCCATCAAGATGCTTTCTTTTCTTGAGCCAGTTTATCAGATAATCATTCGTGCTTTCGGTCCAGAATATTTCTCTGAAAGGTCGGCGCGTTTTTGCCTTCTCTGTTTTTATCACCGCTCTCATTTCCTTCAGGTCCAGATCTTCGACATTGAGCGAACATATTTCACCATTGCGTGCTCCGGTATCCCACAAGAGGCCGATGATTGCCAAATTTCTTATGTGGCGAGGGTCGTTCGATTCTTTCGGGATGATTGAGATAAGCTGATCAAATTGTTCATCGTTCGCCACTCGCGGAAGTTTCATTTCTCTATCCGGGATGGGAATCAATTCCTCATCAACTACTTTGTATCCCTGCAGTCTGTAGAATTCGAAGAATTTGCGGAGCGCCATGCATTTGCCGACAAAGCTGTTTCTGTCCCACCCGAGATCGGCCATCCCGTTGAGGTATTCCATCACATCGTTCAAGGCGATATTCTCGATTTCCGGATTGCGGAGGAATAGACAGAAGTTTCTCAGCTCGCGATCGTAACCGCGCACGGTTTGTTTTTTTACTTTGAATTGTCTCCAATTTGAAAATTGAATAATTGCTTCTTTTGTTAGCATATGACACGAAAACTCGTCATGATGCGATCTCCAGCGGATTATTCGCCAAAGCGCTTGAAAAATCAGGCTGCGGAAATATCCGACCATCTTGATTTTTGCACGTCTTTTTTCGAATTTCAAACCCACCATATCGCACCTTCGACTTGCGCCACCGACTCTTTTTCAGGAGGCGATGGGACGAGCGTTTTTTTATATTAATGTGTTTGACGAAAGACTTTTCGACAATGTCTTCCGCTATGCCAAGCGAAACATTACCCCCTCGCGCCAAAGAAGTCAAACGCGTTTAGCACAGCTTAATAATTTTACAAAAAGTGTTATGCATTTTCAGTAAAAATTGTCAGAAGCAGGCTCAAACGTGCCGAAATAAAATGACCTGTTGGATATTAAGCCAAAAGATATTCATGAGGATGAAATAAAGATTTTTTAGTTATCCACAGGTGAAAACGCATAAAAGCCCGGTTTCAAACCGAGCTTTTACGCCAAGTATTTGCGCTTTATTTTCCGGCAAACGGCTGCGCGGAGTCTCCTTTATTGGAAAAATAAAAAGAGAACGCCATGCCGGCCAGAAGCAAAAACTGATCACCTGAGATTTTACCGGCGAAAAGAGCGCCGACTGTTGCCAAGGCCATCAAGACAAATACGATCTTGCTTGCTGATTTCAAAACTTCCATATTCATTTTAGTGTTTGTTTTATTAAATCCAACCCTTCCTCTATTTTTTTTATTCCCTCTTCGACCTGGGAGGGATTCGATTGCTGTTGGTTGGCAAGAGCGACGAGTTCGTCCAAAATTTTCTTATCGTGAGCCGGACAGTTCGGTTTTTTCGAATATATCTGATAATGCCCAATGATATGATCACGATCAATCGGAATTTTCCAGTGCTGGCAAATTTCACGAATCAACAAGGAGCTTGCCTGCTTCATCGCATCGGTCCAGATATCATACGGTCCGCCTTCATGTTCAATGCCAATCGTGTAAAGATTCGGATTGACATTCGTCTTTATTAATTTGCAACTCGGGTTATCCACCCGTCCGGCATGCCAAGCAGCATCTTCTTCTTTCACGTATTGATGAATCTCTCCATTCTTTCCGATTCCATAATGAGCGCTTACCTGCGAAGCGGGATTGGCGAACCAGGAATCCGTGCCGGACAACATTCCGTCCATAATATGAATTACGACGATTTCAGGCTTATGGCCCTTTCGTCCCGCCCAGAAATTAGAGGACACTTTCCAAATTTTTTGAATAGTATTCATTTGTATTTTTTATTTGTTAATTGTTATCAGCAAATTAATAAGAGTCGCAACGAGACCGCCGATTGATGCGGTTGCGACAATCCAAAAAAATCTTTTCAGCCAATCCACATCCGTGCCTACCTGCATCAATTTAGTATTGATGTGAAACAGATGATTGTTTTTTATTTCGGCAATGCCTTTTTCGAGATTATCGAGACGCTTGTCTTGCATTTGATTTTGATAATTTGGTTTTTCCATAAAAATTTCTTTATCGCGGGGGCTGTCTCATTTGGCGCAAATCTGTCTGTTGCAATCCCTGATTAGGAAACATCTGTCCCATTGTTGCGGATGCATTGTTTGTTCCAGAGGAATCTTTCAACGCGTCTTTTTCAGAAAGTTTGTCATATACTGACCTTTGCAATCTGGCGATATCCTGCATCTGAAACGTCACTGACGAGCTGAGCTTCTGTGCTTCCTGCGGATCGTCTTCCGCCAGATATGGTAAAATGTCCGGCAATATTTTTTCCGCAGTTGCGTTCCAGTTTTCGATTATCGCCGTTGCCGTCTTCATATCGTTAGCCTCAATCGCTCGTTTTGCCTGTTCGCGCGCCGTATTATATCCGACTACCGCTTCGTCTTTCATATTCCATGCCTGATTCCGTTTTTCTCCTCCAACTGATCGATAAAATTTATCTGAGGTAGTTTGCAATATTTTTGACGGATCAATTACTTCCCGGCCAAATCCTCCGAGCAAGCCATTTAATCCATAAGCCAATTTCATCGGTGAAACGCCCAAGGCTCGCCCCACGACCACTGCCGCATACGGCGTTTTATCGTCATATTGCTCCGTCGGCGCAACCTGCTCAAGGCGTCGCGGCACTATCGGTCCTCCAGTGAAGAATGACTTATTGGTAGATAATTCTGCCGGCGTACGCAGGATTGGCGGTAATGCTCCAGATAAAAACTGAGAGGCTGACAGTTCTCCATCCCGGGTAAACGGGATCGGCGCCAACTGACTCATCCATTCAAGCGCAAGCTTGGCAAAGTTATTCGGTTCTCCCTTTCGCACATAGTCAAGAGAATATTCGATCGGATTATAGAAAATCTGGCCGACATCCCCTTTCGGGATAAGCACCATTTTCGGTATTCGATTACCGTCCGAATCCTTATCCTCTCCGACGATGATGGGAAAATAGGTATCTTTGATCCAGCGCGGTATGTCTTCATACAAATCCGGATAATTCAAAGCGTTCCAAAAATAAGTCGTTACTCCCGGCGTAACAATCAAGGCTCCAGCCTTTACGGAAGATTTTACCGGACTCTCCTTGAAGACGCGTGCGGTATTGAGCAGTGCCTGCCAGCGGGCATTTACAAAGGGCACCCACATATTGATGATTCTCATCTCTTGTCCGGCTTTGGCAAAATCAATCGTCGAGTTCCGAGCCTCAAATGCGGCTTCCAGTGTTGATGCGCCATTTTTCAGAGCCCGTTTATAAACACCGAGACGCGGTGCGAGTTCCACTGCTTCTGCAAAATTACCTACAAGATCAAACGGATTGATAACAGCCTTGGTTCGTTTCCACCATATCGGTTCAAACAATTGATTTTTCACCCCGCTTATCTCCCTGGCTCCCTGGATAAAACCTCCAAATCCTCCGCCATTCCGACCGAATTCTTCTATGAGTTTTGAATCCCACCCGAAGGCGCCTTTCAGCCCGTCTGCGAATCCCTTAACCCAATCAGCCGCATTGAACCCGTACTTTGATGTCATGATAGTCATCTGTGCATCTCGCACGGCGTTGGAAAGAGAGAATGGAATATAGAGAGTCGTCGCTCCCTTGCGGAAAGCGGAGGATGTGAATTTGACAAAGTTGCCGAGTATGCCGGCTTCGACCTCGTTCATCTGATGCATCGCCCAGGAAAGCTCTTCCGGTACGATCCATTTTGTATTTATTCCATCGGAAAACACGCTAATTGAACCCCAACCTTTCGGAACACGCTCGCTTTTTTCAAGCGGTTTTATGAATTCTTTCGCTTCAGGCATAATTTCCCTGATATTTATCAGTTTCTGAGCGACTTCATTGCGTTTGGTAAGATTTACCGCATTGCTTAATTTATCAATTATGGATTCGAAAGGATCGCGAATAATCTTTTCCGTTCCTTCCAGTTCATTTATTATACCCTGCCTTCCTACCGAAAATATCTCCGTGCCTTTCGGAAGAGCATCCAGAGCTGCCGGACCAGGCAACTCATCTATCACATGAAATGGCATCCAATGCCTGTTTTTTGCAATAACCGAATTGTAGACATTTTCAGAAATGATTCCGGATTCAACAGCAGGTTTCAGAATTGCATCATCCGCCCATTTTTGAATCGCCTGCTCAGTCGCTTCGAATTTACTAAAGATCTCCGGGCCGACTTTCGCCTTAAGTTCTTCCACCGCTTGTCTTGCGGTATCGGATGTTACGCCTGCCGGATTGGCAAATCCTCTTTCCGCTCGCTCAAATGCGCGACGGGACAAAACAAAACGTGTAAAATCGGCACGCTCCTTGCTAAGAGGTGAAAGAATTTTTTGCAAATTGCCCAAATACGATTCGACTGTTCCCATGCGCCCGGCATACATGCGCGCAGCGATATAGGAACTTGAGTTGATATCAATCGGTTTTCCAGCCATGTCACTGATCATTTCTTCGAAACGCTTGATAGGTGCAAACCGATCACTGAATGCTTCGGTAAATTTCTTGGGCGCACCTTTTATCCATTCAAGTAAATTTTTCGGCTTGCTGATTTTCCCAACCATGCCGTCAATAGCCTCAAGCGCGCTTCCTTCCGGAGAATCGGGAACATTCGACAACGGAATTTCTGTCGGCGTCCTCGGAGGCGTTGGCGGAGGACTGATTTCATCCGTTCTTGGATTCTGCGGAGCGATTCTCTTTCCCTCTTTTATGACGGGATTCCCTTTTTCATTGATCGCTTCCAGCGCATTTTCCGATTTTGAAGTAAGATTGCGCGGACCGACAACTTGGAATTTTTCCGGATTCAAAATTTCAACTTCGTCGCCGTAATGGACAGCATCATATCCTCGCTTTCTCAATTCATCCCTGGCAAGTTTTGATTCCTGAGCGTTTTTCGATTTTCCTACGGTCTGAGCCCATTCCTCACTGGATACGCTCAGTGTCTTTACTTCCTGGGTCGGTTTGACCTTGAGAATATTATTCCCGTACATGGAAGCTTCCTGCACTGTGGGCGCAACATAGAAAGAATCTGGTGCTTCCGCGAACCCTTTTTTATTGAGACTTGTGTCGATTCCATTTTTCAGTATGGAGTCCGCATTCTCTTTCGTCGTTCCGTGATATAAATCTTTTTCAAGTGTTTCCTTGTTTGCTCTCGCCACATCTATCAATTCCGTTTCTCTTTTTTCTATGCCATCCCTTATTGATCCGATCAAACCCGCATCTTTGCCTTCGGTCGCTATCTCAAATTTTCGCTTAAGCTCAGGCAAGGACAAATCGGCATTTTCAAATTCCATAAGATTCTTTCCTTCTTTTTCGAAATACTCAGCCGGCTTTACCGATTTAATTGTTTCTTCAATCTTTTCTACGGTTTGTTCGATAGGTTTTATTTCTTTGGCCAAACGGATGCCTGATTTCTCTAGAAGTTTTTCTCCGCCTTCTTTTAAAGTCTGCTCTGCGAAATTCTTTCCACCCTTTTCCATAATCATTTTTGCTACATCATCGCCATATCGTTTTATCAACTGTTCGCCAACTTCCTCAGCCACTTTTTTCTTTGGGATACCTGGAATAATATCAAGCGCAGTCATGGCAAATCCAAGAGGAAGTCCGTATTTCTGTGCGGTCTTCTGGCTTCCGCCGAATATTTGAATCGTCTCTTCGCCAGTACCTCGTATGTCCTTGATTGGTTTATCTCCGAAGAGAAACTTCTCAAATTTCGGCGCAACGCCGGCTCCGGGAATAAATTCCTTTTGATCTTCCACGGAAAGCGTAATCGATGCCGCGGCTCTTGGAGCTGCGCGAAGAACATCTTTGCCGAAATTCAGAATGGATGTTCCGACTTTTTCCGTCGCTCCCGGAAGTTCACGCACAAAATCACGCGCCCGCACTTCATCGGGAACAGGCGCGAAAAAATCGCCTAAAGTCTTTTTTGTTTTTTCAGCTGCCTTTTTGAACGGCGCCGTTATTGTACTCCAAAAATTATTCATATTGTTTTTTATACTCCGATGCGAAAAAGCCGACCCAGAAACCCGCTGACGCCTGTAGCATTTTTAATATGCCACTCATCATCGATAATTTCCAAAGGAGATTTTTTCGAATCACTGAAACCCACATTGCCGTATGATTGCTTAAGCTGCTCAGGACTGTAGCCCTCTTTCCACGCATCCCTGACTTCGCGCCTGAAAGTGCCCTCGGCCGTTATGCCTTTCTGAGCACTTGAAGCTGAATCTGTCTGAGGTGATTGTTTTTTGATATAATCCATTTCCGATTCCAGCTGCACCGCCAAATCTCCGGCATAGCCAAGCCGAGTGGGATCGGAAACGCCTTGCACAATAAGCCGCTGAGCGGTCGCACGCATAGTCGGATCAGGTTCTAATCCCTGCTCAATGCGCGATGACAACGCGTTGCTTCCATTTTTTTCACGCTGATTGACTTCCTGCAATTTCAACATGAATTCTTTTTCCCAATGCTGTTCATTATCACTGCGTTCCAATTCGTTTTTTAGCAAATCTTTATAACTATTCATCTGTTGAGTGAGATTGCCAAGGCCATATTTAAGCTCATCAACCTCGCGTTCTTTTTCGGCAGTTTCTGTAGCAACTTTTTTGGTTACTTCGTCGAGAGCGGAATTATAACTGCCAGCCAGGCTATTTCTTTCATCGACATAGTTATTAATTTTAGAATTAGCCAGCCGCTCAATTTCAGATGATTCTCCGGTAATGGTTGCGGCTGAATAATATGGATTGAGACGAGTTTTACTGATTGATTCATCGCGGACTCCTTTCTCGCCGGCAATCCTAGAATCAACATCCGTTATTTTTGCCTTTATGTCTCCCAGCCCCTGTGACTTGTATTCTTGGTCGTATCGCGAGCTATAAAAATTTTTGAGTTTGCCTTGCGCTTTATCAAGCTTTTTCTGAACGGTATCAATTTTTTTCTGGAGAGAAGAAAAATTTAATCCGGACGGAGAACCGGCCGTATCTGATGCGGATGTCGATTGAGCGCTGACGTTTCTTCCTAATTGCTCCATCTGCTGACGAAATCCATCCCAGTCTATATTTGTTGCACTGTTATCTGCCATAAATTTATGTACTCACTTTTTTGTTTTCCGTTATTTTCCCTGTTTTTAAATCAAAGATATATTCTTTCACGGGATCAAGACCGTATCTATGAAATCGACCTACAAGATATGTTTGCTTTTGCGTTTCAAGGGCCTGCGCAATAAGCGTATGTTGATGGATCATTTCCTGCCGTTTACGAAGCTCTTCGAGATCCGTTTTGTCTAATTTTTTTGTGAACATAAAAATGAGTTATTTTTTATTAATTGCACCAAGCATTTTTTAAATGTCGTCATACCAAGCAACTCCATGCCAACTATAACCGTTATAAATCATCAGTCTTCCACCAGAACCCATACCGCTCGGATCTTTTTCCCAATACATTTGGCCTTCTACGGGATCGCTCGGCTGATCGCTTCCGATGCGCATTGATGTAAGGACATCTACGAATCCCCCGCCGATTGCATTGTTTCCATAGAGACGCAGAATATCGTTTCCACTTGATGCTTTGAAAAAGATTCGATCATTACTTGTTGTATCGATAACAAGTGGACGGTTTCCCGATGTATCAATCCATATTCGAGCGTATCCGTTCGCTCCGTCATCAAGCATAAGCCCGTGTCCGGGACCAGCCTGAAGTCCGTAAGTGGAAACGCCGTTGACCTGACGCAGATAACCGATTCGTATTCCGCCGTACGGCGTGGCCAAATATCCGGTCGAAGTCAGATTGATTGTTCCGGCCGTAATCTTGTCGGCACAGACATTGGCGATTTTGGCATTGTCTATGGCAAGATTGGCAATCTTCGCGTTAGTGACGGCCAAATTTTCAATATTGGCATTTTGCACTTCAGCCAAGCCGATCTTGGCTGACGTTATCTGTCCATCTCCGATTTTGGCATTAATAATTGCGCCGTCTACAATTTTTGCTGAGCTGATGACTGCATTTCCCAAATGCGCGTTTTGAATGACTCCCGTGCCAATATGCGCTCCGATTATTATCGCCGTATCAATTTGAGCCGATAGAGTCACCACCGCTTCGGTCTGAATAATCTTCGAGGCGTTAACTGCTCCGTTTCTTATTTTAGCCGTGGCTACCGCCGCATCGGCCAGTTTTTGTTCAGTCACTGACAATGCATCGAGATGCTGGCTGAGAATAGCACTGTCAATAATCTTGTTGGAGCTCACTGATTCATCCGCTAAAGCCGCTGTTCCGACCGCCCCGGATTTTATCTGAAGCGAATCAATGGAGGAAGGAGCTAATAATGGTGAATTGTCCCCATCATGAGTATGCAATGGAGCTTCCGGGAAAGGCTGATCTTCCACTTCCTGATTGCCAAAAATTTTTTGCAAAAAATCGCTCATGATTTTTTTTATAGGATACCTATCGGTTCAAAATAAGTACTGGCTGCCACGATCTCCGGCGTGCTGTTTCCCGACGGATGCAAATCGAATGCGAGCTCGAATGTCTCTCCCTTGCCTTTTTCTTCTCCTTCTTCGTCGCCGGTTTCAATGGTGAATACCACCTTCGTATTTCCTTCCCTGTCGAAACTATCTGCGCCGTCTTCCAGATATGCCTGCTTCCAATCGCCCTGCTCGTTGATTCGATAATATGCTTTTATCCAACATTGGGCTGAAAGCGGCTTAGTCAGGAGCTTGATGTGCCGAAATTCTTTTTGTAATTCCGGTTCGCCTGCGTCGAAGACCAATCCCTCATATCGAGCATCCGCTTTATTATTCAGATCGATCGTATCCACCCCGTAAATTGAACCATCCTTCCATGAAACAAATACTTGATCTCCATAAACCGTCACTGCTCCGATTTCTACGTCAATAAGTTTTCCATGTGAAAGTATGTGTTCGAGATTTAACGAATAAGGTTCATTTTTACTTAATCGTCCGTAAGAATAAAGTCCGCATTTGTCAGACCCCGTTACTCCGAAAAGTGCAACGCCTTTTTGATTGGCCACCGCTCCGGGATTCACCCATCCGCCTCCGGGAAATGCTTTGAAGCGAATAATATTTACCGTATCCCAATAATAGAGTCCTCCGCTGATACCAGCCTGCGCAATGATAAAGTCAGTCTGTATCATGGCGTTGATTCCCTTTTCGGCAATCATACGGCGCATAATCCATGAGGGCTGTTGCTTATCCCAAGTCCACAGCCAACCTTCCTCGATTTTGTCGCCCTTAGTCGAGCCGATGATAGCGATCTGATCTTGAGGCAATATAGTTTTTGTCCGATTGCCTGCAATAACATCTAGCGCTTGATTATTGAAATTACCCTCATAGTCAACCAGTGCAATGTATCGCCCATCACAAATCTGCAAAACTCCGACAGCCATAGTCATCGTGTGCCAAGCCGGATCACCATTCAGTGTTCCCAATGTTTGCACATCAGTACTCCAATTTCCTGAAAGCGGAATGCGTTTGATTTTTGTCTCAGTCGCCCAATATAAATATGCGATATAACTTCCTGATCCGTTATTGTTCGTATATTCGTCTGCACCACTGATTCTTCCGTCGGGATCGGTATATATAAGAGACCACGAAGAAGTTAGGGTATCCTTGCGATAAATTCTGCCTGCATTCCCGAAACCATACAGTTTTCCATTCGAAGCCGGCACAAAAAATAAAATCAAATCCACAACGACATCCCCTGAGTCTTTTATGAGTGCTTGATTGCACTTTAGCGTATCCGCTCCGCCCCGAATATCCAGACCATAGCCGAAGCGGAAAGCTCCGGCAACGCCCTTATAGGCATCGTCTGAAATACCGCCGCGAAAACCTTTTATCCTGTATGCGTTAAGTCCCATATTTTATTGGTTGAAATCTTGCGGATTATTGTTTTTGTACAAGAAGCGCGAACTTGTCGCCTGTCCGACAAAACCGGCTTCTCCGCCTTCCTCATCCTGTCGGTCTTTTATTTGTTGAAGAATCGCTGTGGCTTCGAGAACCTGTCTGTCCGCGTCTGTGCTTCGGTTCGGTTCTTTCTTAAGACATATGCCGAGTGCGAATTTTATGATCGCTTCATCCATTTCCTCCGGCGTAATCGGTTCATCGGTATCGTTCACAAGCGGAATAAGTCGCCGGCGATAATAAATATCGATGATTTTTCCATCTTCCACGGGAGTCGGTTTGATCAGATATTGATCACCCAAAAGACAAAAAACGCTTTCCCACAAATGATTGCCGCTCTGATAATTCTCTATGCTCATTTTTGCATGCTCTTGTCCGTCAACCTTAAGAAACATCATTCCACCCGGTTTATAATCGAAAGGCAAAAAGTATGTTTCCACATCTTTCTCGGTCAGCTGAGTCGAATGGTGATTAAGAAAATTCCATTTGGCAAAATTACATGCGCGCACAATGGATTTATTGATCCATCTTTTTTTGTCTGCCTCGTTCCAAAATCCGGTTGTCTTGGCCGCCGACATACGTGCGTTTAGATCTTGTATAAATTCTTGTAATTGCATATGCGTTAAGGAATAAGTTTGCCCGTATCCCGATATTGATTTAAATATTCCATCAGATTATCGCCTGGGCAGTCGGTTGCATCGGGAACTTCACGATGTCCGAGCACCCGGCATTTTGGAATACCGCGTTCTTTTCTGATTTTATCGAGAAGCTCCTGCAGAGTTGCCAGTTGCTCGGAACTGGGTTGCTCATTACCGCTCGTCGGATGAAAATTACCGCACACAGCGATACCAATCGATCGGTAATTCATTTTTTCGGTGTCGGCATGCGCACCGATCTTGTTTTCCGGACGCCCAATAATATGCGCTCCTAATCCATCCATCGCTCCCGCAATCCAGTGATGATAGGCGATATCTCCCCAACCGATTCCTATGTGATTATTTTTGATCGTGCTGAAGCGAGTTGAGTCGCGTGGCGTTGCCGTGTGATGCACAATGATGAATTCGGGATAATTGGCTTTATCATATTTAGGCACATCTTTTTTCGTCGAACGAAAAGTGCGAAGCGTATCCCATACAACCACCAGTTTGGCTGCAAATTCCCCGTTGTTTTTTACATAGTCCCAAAGCAATTTATATTGCCCGCCCCATGAAGATAAATTTTCCAAAACAAGACCGAGATTATTCGATGTGGTCCAGCCTTCACGATCGACAATCTCCTGAACTATTTCGCGCAAATCGGGCGATTCATATACGCTATTGGCCGACCAGTGAATTCCTACGAATACGCCGTCGACCGTTTCACCAATCGTCCATTCTATTTGTGCTTTCGTTTTTATTCGTAATGACGGTCGATTTGATCCGTCACTTGCAAATAGCGCCACATTATCTTCTGCGATTCCCTTTATAAGAAGATTCGGAAAACGATTGTTTTGGTCAGCTTGCGTGAGAAGAAGATGGGCGCCGATAATATTTGCGTAACGCGGAATATTCAATGCGCTGAATATGAAAGCGCCTTCATTTATTGAGATGCCGTCATTGCCAAGCGTGATAACATTGCCTGTCGGATTTGATTGCCAAGTGGTGCGATCTGTTTCCACGCCGTCACGATCCGTACCTGCAATCGTGCCAATGCTGACATTCTTAGTCGTGAACAGAACTTCCAATTCCGCTTCGTATCCCTTACCCTTACTGCTGTCATAGCATGTTGCGGCTTGATCGGAAGAAGATCCGTTATCCTCAATCGTCAGTGCCAGTGAATTGCCCGCCTTCCATCCGGTCTGCGCCACAATTTCTTCGATTATCAGTTTGAGATTCGGCGTTTGTGTCCATTCATGAACTTCCCATTTTTTGATAATGTGCCACGATACACTATTTACAGTCCTTGTTCGTTGACTTGGACGGGAAGTTTGCGTAAACGGTTTCGTGTCCGATTCTTTCATTCCTTTAATAATCAGCTTTACATCCGGATCCACCGAATCGGTAACTGCGGGACGAATTTTTAATCGAGCCAAAACAATCTTGGCATTTCTCGGAATATCAATATTGCGAAAACGAAATGCTCCGAGATATAACGAACCGCTCATGTTTCCGAACGTGATAATATTACCGGCATTGCCGATGCCATTCCATGAAGTTGCGTCTTGCTCTCGTCCATCATCTATCGTTTCAGTAATCAGGGCGTTAATTTTGCCGATGTAATTCATTGGCATATCTATGCTTTACGCAAAGCGATAAGTGGAACAGGCAGACTCCAATCGGTCGGACTACCCGTCGGAAAAATCAAGGGCAATGCGCCATAAGTTTGCGTTATCGCATAGCCGAGATAAGGCGTGCCTGTCAGCCCGTTATCTAATCCAAGGAATGAAGCGAAGGCATCCGCTGCCGGAATTGCGGCGACAGCTAACGATGCCGTGTCTTGACCTATCAAAGTGAGCCAGTACAGCTTCCCGCCTTTCAAAACTATATTTATTGCTTTTTCCTTGAGCCCGGTCGTGTTCACATCAACTTCGCCCGCATCAAGCGCGAGTGCGCCCGGATAAACACTTCCGTCTCCCTTGTCTTCATAAATACCAAGACGAACACGTGGCGTAGTGCCAGTGCCCGCAGTAGTCACGCGAATTGCAATTCGATCGAACTTCATTGTTCTCGGAACGAAAAACGGAAACGCGCGAAGAGAGTTCGCTGAAGATAACGCTTGCGTAGCAACCGTACCGCCCGTAAGAAACGACCCGAAATATCTGCCAGTCTTTCTTATTCGCAGAAAAGAGAAGTCTCCTTTTTGTGGGATGAATTCAGCCATAAATATTATTGTTCGACGATGATTTCGACTTTATCGCCACTTATTTCCGCGTCTATATATACTTTGTCCGCGTTGCTGATTCGGAGCTTCACCGCTTCGCCCGGCTCCAGAGTGAACTTTCCGGCTTGGGCTTGCACTTCCGACTCGCCGACCTTGATAATGCCGCTGTTGGTGCGCTTAGCTTTGACAATGAGCTCGCAAGCCTCGCCGACAGAAATATCCGGAAGTTGCACGGCAGTGCCCGCAGCAGCCACTGTCGCTTCGTTTACGGAAAATTTTGATTTGCTTTCTACTGCCATAGCATTGTGTTTTTAATTAATCATGATCGTTCAATCGTGATCGATTCGCTAAAATTTAGCCTGCTTGCTTTTTGACTTTTCTTTTGTTCTTGCTTCCGTTCCCGCTGATGATTCCGATCCTTCTTCCCTGCCTTTAATTTCCATTTCCCGACGTTTTAAATCTTCTTCCTTGGCTTTCAACTCGGATTCTCGCTCGGCAAGCGATTTTGTGACGAGAGCTGAAGTTACTTCCTTCGTAACCTCCTGATAATCGATGCCGGCGAACGAAGAATTTTCCAGAAATTCCTGTTCCTGCGGATCTTTGGTTTCATAAATGCCGTTTTTGAATTCAATTGTTTTTCCTGGACGCGTTATTGCGATTCCATTGATAACTTCTGTCACAGTGGGAAGCATCACAATGCTATAGTGCTGGCCATAACGCGTTGCAAAACGCTTGGCCGTTGTTTTTGATTTTTCGGGCACTGATGTTTTTGTCTTTGCCATACAAATTAGTTGCTATTTTTTTCTATTAATTAATCGCGGGTCGACCTTATATCCCGCGAAAACCCTCAAGGGCTTTCCATTCGGTCAGGCGGGTTTGGAAAGCATGCCCGCCCGACCGAAACTTGAAGGATTATCGAAAAACTCTTAGGCAAACTTAACAACTGCATGTCGCTCCGGTTGCTCAAGTTGAAGTCCGCATTCCGTCAAATACTCATTGATGTTGGAATCTTCACCAGGCGCCTGTCTGTTTGTGAGAAGTTTCGTATCACGATTTGAAAGATATCTGTATGTCAAAGCTTCCATATCCAATCCCACTGCGCTTTTGCCGTACAAATCCCCAGAAAGCAGATCATGCTTAATAATATTGAGCGTTCCATGCGGAGAAAAGTATTTGATGATACTGAGCCCGAAGGTTTTCTCTCCCTGCAGAATTTGAAGTTTATCGTGCGCGAAACTGCCGATCTTATCTACGACATATCCGGAAGCGAGAAGGTATTTTTCAGAATTTCCATGTGCGAACAAAGTCCTGAGATATCCGTTGAAATCATCGCGTGTCGTCACATTCGATACTACCTGAGAAATTCTTTGAAAAATTCCGCCAGTGAACCGTTTCGGATGAACACCGCTCATAATAAGTTCTTTCTTACCGAACATGAAAGCACGCTCCACATCGACTAAATGCTCAATACCCTTTTTTCGGGTTTGATAATCGAAATCACTTTCCTTTGTCCATCCCGTAGTATTGCGCGCGGTTTCAGTGATACCGATAGTAGTTCGAAAAATTTGGCAATAATTAAGAGCTTCTGCGATGGCCGTAGCCTTTATTTCCCGAATGCTCGCACCTTCCTCGTTGGCATTTCCAATGATCCAGATAATATCATTTTGTTGAAGCAATCCTCCACCCAATGCGCTGTCTCCGACTTGGCGCGCCAGTGTCAATGTGTTGGTGTTTACGGCCGTAACAAGCATAACTTCGCCCGTCGGATTGCTTGTGCCCTGAGTTGACTTCACGCATAACAAAACGTCACCGACACTGAAGTATGATCCATTGGTCACGGCCAGTGAAGTCGCTCCACCTTGATTGCTTGCCACTATATCCTCGCGTGCTCCGAATTTATCCTCGAACCACTTGAATTCCGGATCTGTCGTTTCTTTTTTCTTAAGTGCATCGCCTTGCTTTGTCACAGGATCCTTGCCCGCATTCGTGAGAATGGCGAGCATCGGATAGCGAGCCACATCAAGAAGCGAAATTACATCAGCCACGTCATATTTGCGTGTGGCGCCAAGATTTGCTGTTCCCCTTATTCCATTTGCTGAAGGCATATGTTTTTGTATTATTTTAAATTAATTAGTAGGAGGATTCGACCTGTTTTGAGGTTAGACCCCCAAACCTCCCAAGGGACCTTTTGACCCGCTTGTTCCGAAGATTTCTTCGAGGCGGCGTTCTTCCGCGCCCTTGTCTTCGCCCGGCGAGGTCGGAGCACCCGCTCCTCTCTCAACTTGTGCTTTGGCTTTCTTTAGTCGAATCTTCTCGGTATCGGTAACTTTCGTTTCCCCTTTAACCTTTCCCGCAAATTCATCCACCTTCGCGCATGCGTCTTTCAATGATATGACCGTTCCTTTTTGAGAGGCGGTATCAATCAGCGACAGCACCAACTCCCTATATTCCGGACTGGTTTTTAGAAGCGGATGGTCCTTCTGTGCCTCTCTTATTTCCTGGGTAACAGAATCCCGCATCTGACTTCGCGTATCATAAGTGTTGCTCACCATATTTCTTACGGTCACAACCATCCACTCGGCAAATTGCCTAGGTGTCATTTTAGACAACTCTTCATCCGAAGGCACATTGACGCCGTCTCCCAAATTTTCATCCTCTTTATCTTTGCTTTTTTTATCTTCAGAATTGGGAGATTTTATTTTGGTTAACGGCTTGTCATCAAGTTCTTCATACATTCGGATCACTTCTTCACGGCTTTTGCCGTGCCACTTATCTTTTTTATCAGGTGCTTCGCCTTCTTTGTCCTCTTCATCGCCGTCTTCATTTTCGTGATCTTCTGTTCCCTTGTCAGATTCATCTTCCTCATCATCCTCTTTTGATTTTTCCTTTTCGTCGTTTTTTCCGTCTTCTTCCTCGTCTTCATTTTTATTTTCTTTCGTTTCTGTTTCAGATTTTTTTATTTCATCATCTTTGGATTTCTCATCAATCTCCTCTTTATTTTCCTTGCCGTCTTTTTCCTCTTCCAAGTTTGTGTTGAGGAGCGTATCAAGCTCCTTTTTTCTATCTTTATTCATAAAGCGCTTTTATTAAATTTATATTTTTTATTAATTAATTGGGATCGACCTTGTTCCAATATTCTTATTTTTTTGCAGGCTGCAGCGCTACTCCCTATTCATCTCGTCTGCCGCTTCGTCCTTTTCGCGAACTGCGAATTCAACCATTGTGAGAACTTTCTCATAAGCATTCGCATTGGCGCGATGCTGAAGATACTCAGAGGCAATTTCCCCGTCTGTTTTGCTGGCAATATCAAATCCTCTAAGTTCCACGTATTCAATCGCCAGTTCCTCGCGAATCCTCCCTTCCAGCCACTTCCAACCGGAAGTTCTTATCATCTCCAATACCGCCAATCCCGTTTCGAATTTTTCTTCATTGGTCTGCATAATATTTTATTGCGCTTCTTCCTTAGAATTAGGCTCCGGCTCAGCTGGCAGATCCATCTGAGGACCGCCATAAAGACCGCCTAGTCCCGCACCATTTCCTTCATTGGCCAGTAAGTCCTGAAAGGTCGCCGCCATGCTCTCGACCACATCATGGAAGCTTGATTTTCCGGACTGATATATTTCTCTTGCGGCGCTCACGATACTTTCGATTTTTTTCCATTGCACATCCTCATCTTCTTCATTTGCATTATCGGATTTTTGCTTTTTGAGACCGATCTTTTTTTCAACCTCCTGATCCGCGCTTTCATCTGCGTTTTCATCAATGACTCCTTTTTCTTTTATTGATTTTGTTTCCATACGAATATTTATAAGATTAATTATGATTTGGATTCTATATTTTCAAGCGTGATTTTGAGCTTGTATCCCAAATCTATTTTGGAAGACTCTTCACGAGAAAGGTAAACTGTATGCACTCGCCCCTGGTCTTCCTGCAGCGACACGATGCAATCACTTCCGCTGAGCGTTTTGCTCAATACGGTAACCGCAACGGACTTTGTCAGGGAATTTATTTTCGCCATAAATTTATTTTTTATTTTATTTTTGATCCTATAAATGGAATGCGAGACAATACTTTTTTTATAAAACTTGGCTGCGATTGCGGTAGCGTGGGCAGCGATTTTTCAGGCAAGGCCTCCACTTCGGCTGCGACGGGCGATTCTTCTGATTTTCTTTCTGTCTGATTTTGTGCCGGCTCCTCCTTTTCTTCGCCGAGGAGTATTGCCCGATAAGCGTCCTTGTCCATTTCCTCGAGAATCATTTCCTGTATCACTCGCTTGCGTTTTTTCCATTGCTTCAATTCATCGATATTATCTGGATCCGGCTTATCCTGAGCCACTAATTTATCATAGAGAAGCAGTGTTTGATTCAATCTCATTTGCTGATCCGGCGGCACAACCGGATCAACCGCCACTACGGCATCCACTTTTATTTCCTTATCCGATGATGTAAATTCCTTGAAACTTACATCATCTCCGACTACGCGATAAAGCTTATCTTCTTCGATAAATTCCTGATTCATTTCAATCAGAATGTTTGCCAGCCTAGTGAGTGTTTCCGAAAGATTTTGAGCGAATGAGCTCAAGCGCAGATTGCTTTGGCCGATGAGCATTGCCACTTTGCCAAGCGATTCAGTGGATGATTTCGGCACGCCTTGGACATATTCGGAAATGGCAAGCGTCTTTTCAATCTCGTCATGGAGCATCCTTTCTTCGTTCACTCCCATAAGAGAAATGTCAGGCAAGCGTTCAACCACCACATCATCCATTTTGCGAAGCTCCCATTTTGCGCCGGGAGCGAAAATAATATCGTTTTTTGAGATGCCGGAATCTTTGCGGATTTTAATGACCGGATCAAGCATCAAAATGACATCATCCATGCGTTGATTCCTGAGATCGGCAATTTCCACGATAGTCGTCTCAACCGGTTCGATATGCCCGATAGCCCACAGTTCCCAGTTCACCTCATGATCATAAAGATTCAGAAAAATACGGCCGTGATTTACTTCTTGATAGGGATTTTCGTCATTACGCATCAAAATTTCACGGTTGCCGATCGTAATTAGTTTTCCCTCCTCGAAGTCGTAGCATTCCCATACCTCAATCAGCTTTTCCCGTTCATATTTTTCGCTTGAAACTTTAATGACAGAATCGCCTTGCGCGCCTGATCCAGTGCTCTGAATTTGTCCCATCTTTTTGATATTGATGTCATAGCGCTCTTGTTTCCAATCCTCAATCTGCTTCGGCTGAAGTAAATTTATATTTTTATAAAGAGCATTCTCACCGCGAGCTTTTTCCTCGCGCTCGATCTTTTCCTTTGACTTAAGAACGCGCCGGATGAGCCAAGGGCAATCTTCTTCCAAATCTTCAGTTTCGGGAGCGGGCAAAATGTCCCACAGGTCGCAAATCGCAAGAAATGGGTCGTCATGATCGACACTCTCGTCGGTAAGCCAAGTCACCATAGCGATGCCATTGCCGAAAGTTATCGCCGATTTCACCCACCGCGGAAGCTTTTTTTGGAGCTTCATAATGTCGAAATCATAATTGACAAGGTCATCCCACGCCTGAATCGATTTCGAATCAACATCTTTTTTCTCGCGTGGAAGTATTCTGGTCTTGCGCTTTGCCGTTACCATGCGGGAGGCCACTGTCTCCACGATCTGAAATGCAATCGGCGGCATAAGGCGTGTCTGATAGGCATAGTTCACTTTTTCCTGGTAAGCGCGATACAGTTTGTACATGCGAAGCCATTTTGCGCGATATGGGCGCAAATATGTCTCAGCCCGATTAAACCTCTTTTTCCATTTTTCAATGAGCGCCAATTCGTCGCTGGACGGAAGATATGTTTCATTGCCTGAAACCCCATCTTTTATTTGTTCATTTGATACCGCCATAATAAAAATAAAATAAGCCGAACCCTTTTAAGAGCTCGGCCTAGTTATTTTCAAGTCGTGCACATATCGCATCAATGCAAGGCCGAAGCCATAAAAGGATACGGTACTTTTTTTGGCGTCCGCTGACCAAACAAAAAACGAGACTACCACTTCGTGCCATCAAAATCCGACCATTGAATTTGGTCAAAAGATTATTGATAACAGAAGTCGTAGCCCCGTCTCGTTTAGTTCCGATAAATCGGAACGCCGTCAGGCGATTGCTTTCTGCATTTTTTGTATTTTTATTTTAACAAATGTGATTTAAGCTGTCAATGTCCATTTGATCATTATTCCAAATCTTTCTTCATTTTTTCAAAATCTTCTTTGGATATTTCTCCTTTGGCATAACGTTCTTTAAGAATATCCAGAGCGGTATTGCTTTTGTGTCCGTGTTCATCGTGATGATGCCCACCCCAACAGCCGTGTCCTCCCGCACCACGCACCAAGGCAACAATTCCCCAGATAATCAACCCCCAAAAGACCAACATAAAAATCCAGCCAAAGCCGAAACCTCCACCCCAGCCCATCATATTGCCCCAAGAATTCCACATCATATATTTTTCTTAGATAAAACCCAGTGCCGATTCGCACTTTGCCAATAGTAATACGATTTATTCCTGCCTTTATTTCATTTGACTGACCGCATATCTTCTAGTAACAAAAGCGGCCAATGGAGTCAGGATTGTCAATTGCAAAACTGGAATCAAGCCAACTTTTGTATACAGAATTATTGGCATAATCTCACTGTATTTCCATCTACCAGTTGTAGGGGCATATTTTTCCACAATAACGGAAAAATGAATCCTAAAATTGTCGCCAGCACTAATGGCATTGCCTTATTTTTTACAATCCAACACACATCTCTTAAGAGTAATCTCATAAGAGCATAGATAATGAGAAAAATAATCACATCACCCACTGTTGCTTTCAGATGGACAGAAACTGAATTCAATACGCCGTTGAAATGAGGTTCGTACAGTCCAGTCTGACTCACCTCCCAAATAAAATTAAGGATGAATGAAATAACCAAATAGAAGATGGCGGTTTTTTTCATCTAGCTATTTGTTAACTTTCAGCATCTTGGCATTTATCGCCACAATTACCGTGGAAAGGGACATAAAAATAGCTCCCACCGCTGGGGAAAGCAAAATTCCGGAACCTGCCAAAACTCCTGCTGCCAAAGGAATGGCGATGACATTGTAGCCTGTCGCCCAAGCCAGATTCTGAACCATTTTTTTGTAAGTGGCTTTGCCAAAAAGGACCAGCGACGCAATATCTTTCGGATTGCTGTTTACTAAAATTATATCCGCAGTTTCGGCGGCAATATCTGTTCCCGAACCGATAGCTATTCCCACATTGGCTTGAGCCAGAGCTGGAGCATCATTGATGCCGTCTCCCACCATTGCCACAAATTCGCCTTTGGCCTGAAGTTCTTTAACTTTCTCTTGTTTTTGATGAGGCAAAACTCCAGCAAAATATCCGTCCAGTTTTAATGCTTCCGCCACGCTTTTAGCCGAACTTTCATTATCGCCAGTGAGCATCCACATCTTAATACCCTCTCTCCGGAGTAGTTTAACAGCATCATAAGACTCGTCTCGGATTGTATCAGAGAGATTCAAGGCACCAACCAAATTTAATCCGTTATTTTCAACCACCACAAATATCATTGTTCCCTCCACCTGATTCAATAAATCTGGGACGAATAATCCAAGTTCTTTCAGGTAGCCAGGACTGGCAACTATTATTTTTTTATTGTCCTCCATCGCTTCTATACCCTTGCCTTTAATTGCTTTGAAACTGGTCACTTCCAGTTTTCTAATTTTCCTATTTTCCGCTTCGGCAATTATCGCTCTGGCAATGGGGTGTTCGGAGTTTTGTTCCAAGGCTGAAGCGATTTGTAAAATTTTGTTTTCACTGTAATTATTACCCAAAGCATAAATTTTCTTTACGCTGAAAGTTCCTTTGGTGAGCGTCCCGGTCTTGTCAAAAATTATTGTCGTAATTTTTCTGGAATTTTCAAAGGCCGTTCTGTTTCTGATTAAGAGTCCGTTTTGAGCCGATAAGGCTGTGGAGATCGCCACGACCAATGGTACCGCTAATCCCAAAGCGTGAGGACAAGCGATAATAAGGACAGTAGCTGTTCGCTCAATGGCGAAAGCGATATTTTCGCCCAAAGCAAGCCAAGTTATGAACGTTATCGTGCCAATAGTGATGGCAATAAGCGTGAGCCAAAAGGCTGCCTTGTCAGCCAAGAGTTGTGTTTTGGATTTTGAGGATTGAGCGTCTTTGACTAGTTTAATTACTTTAGAAAGATAAGCTTCCTCACCCACTCCTTCCACTCGTATTTCCAACGATCCTTCTTCCGTGATAGAGCCGCCAATAACTTTTGAACCTGTTTCCTTGGAGACCGGCTTGGCTTCGCCAGTAAGCATTGATTCATTCACGAAGCTCTCGCCCTTAACCACTATTCCATCTGTTGGAATTTTTTCGCCGGATTTTACTAGAATTATGTCGCCTTTTTTGAGTTCGCTCACATTCACCTCAACTATTTCACTGTCATTTTTCAAATGAGCTTTGTCTGGAATAAGAGCCGAAAGTTTTTCCAGTGCCATTGACGCACCCATTACCGACCTCATTTCCAGCCAGTGCCCTAAAAGCATAATATCAATCAGCGTTGCCAGCTCCCAAAAAAATACTTCGCCCTTGAGTCCGAAAGTCACCGCCGAACTATATAGATATGCCACAACGATAGCTAGTGAAATGAGGGTCATCATTCCTAGCGCCTTATTCTTAATTTCACTTAATGCTCCAATAAGAAATGGACTGCCTCCAAAGAAAAATATAAAGGATGAAATTAAAAACAAGACCCACTGATCGCCTGGAAACTCAATAGAAATTCCCAATAATCCCTGAATAAAAGGTGAGAGAAGCAGGATTGGCAAAGTCAGAATAAGAGAAATATAAAATTTCCTTTTGAAATTTTCAATAGAATGCCCCGCGTGCTTATTATATCCGGCTTGATGATTGTGATCTGCATCTTTGTTGTACTCCATTCCGGCCATATTATGTATAGAATGATCCACCTGTTCGTGATTGTGATTATGTTCCATGATATTTAGTTTTAATATTTTCCAGTTTTAGTAATTATACCACAGCGGAACGGAGCAGATTGAGAAAAAACATTACTTTAAATACTTCTCTATATTTGCCTGGTGTTCTTTAAAAGTTTTCACGCAATGGATTCGCCGATTATTATCGTGAAGATAGTACAAGCAATCCGTTTCGACGGGGTGCAGAACCGCTTCAATCGCCGCAAGACTAGGGTTGTCGATTGGATGAGGAGGCAGTCCTTTATTTTTATATGTGTTATACGAAGAATTAATATTTTTTATATCTTCAGCCTTGATTGGCGCCCACCAGCCAGTATCGGTTTTTCCTCTGGCATACTGAACAGTTGCGTCTATTTCCAAATTCATTCCATCATTAAGTCTATTCCAAATTATTCCGGCAATGAGGGGCATATCATCCTTTCCAGCCGCTTCCCGTTGAATGATTGACGCGAGTTTGAGTCCCGTCGTCCACACAATATTTTGCTCAGCAAACTGGCCGATATAGGGAGCGAATTTTTCATCAAAATTTCTTGTCATTCGCTCAGCGATTTTAAATCCACCTTCATTAACCGGAATAAGATAGGTATCGGGGAAATATGTTCCTTCAATATAATCTATCCTCATTTTGGTATATTCCGTATTCCATTTATCAATTTCTTCATTGCTCCAACCAAATGTATCTGCCAGTTTTTCGCCAATCTGTTCCTTTCTCCATCCTTCCGGAATCACCACCCATTTCATATCAGGATTATCAGTCAGTTTCTCTGCCAACTGCCAAGCATCCATATTTTTGGATATATTATAACCGCCCGGCTGTATCGCATCGTGCTTTCGATTGATGGACAACACGAAATTAAAAGCAGGCTTATTTCTTATGAACCCTTGGCTTTTTAGTTTATCCAAAATTTGCGCTTCATCCTGTTTTAATCCCACTGTAAAAACTTCGTTTTTTTCCTGTACTTGGGGTGCAGCAAAAAATAAACGCTGCGCCACAAATAAGACCGCAACAAAAATTATGCCCACTCCCAGAATTATACCGATTTTTTTCTTAGTCATATATCAAGTTTCTCATAAATGACCCTTCCAGTCAAAACGAATGCTGCTGTTTCTGACACTTGCGCGCAGTGGATAACTAAATGCTTGCAAAAAAATTACTGTGATTTTATGGCTTTAATATGCCAAATATCTGATTGAAAATATCCTTCCAATAGCTCCATTCTTCTTACTTGACTTTACCTTTCAACTATCCTAACATCCGGACACTTCGGAGAAGTGGTGCCTATCGCCAAGCGGTTCAAAAAATTAACCAAAACTGCACGGCGTCTTTACAGAAACTTTACCGGCATTATTTTATACTGAAGTCACTAATTCAAGATTTGCGCGTTTGATCCATACGGCTATTTGGATGCCAGCCTGCAACAGCCCGCGATTCGATTGAGCTCATCGAAATCCGGCAAGCAGGTTTAAAAATCAGAGTCGCTTCAAAACAATGCGACTAAAAAATAAACTGATATTGGCGTCTGAATATCTCGAATGGAAAAATGCGCAAGTCGCATAATAATTAAAGTATTGCATATGAAAACACAATACTCAAAAAAGCAAATTCTGAAATTGGCGGGATTCGGTTCCCTTGCACTGATTTTGGGATTAGGCGTAACCAACGCATTCGCTTCCAATGGGGGCGGACAAAGCGTGCAGGAGAAAATCCAATCCCTGTTGAGCAAGTTGCAAGTTGCATCACAGCAGGAACAAAAAAGCGGTCGGCTTGTTGATACTCCCCAAGGCAAAGTCTTTGTGGGAGAGTCAGCAAAAAAGATGGAAACGATGCACAATGACACACAGGCCGAGATAGATGCCTTGATCGCCCGACCGGAAAACGAAAGACAAAAGGCTATTTCTGAAATCAAAAAATTCTCGGGTAAATCAGACTTGGCCGTCAATTACAAAAACACAAGCAAGTCATCCTACAATGCCAATGTTTCGGCAGAAGTTTACACAACTGATTTTGACCAATATGAGGTGGATGCGAGAAATAATCAGATCATCCAATTCGGTCCGAAACCTCTTGAGATTGGACAAGCGTCTAAGAAATTTGATACTACCGCCCGTTATTCAAAAGCTGAATTAGAAACGCTGGCTCGCCAATTCATCGCCAAAAACGCGCCTGATGTAAAAGTCGATGATCTCACCGCTAAATTCGGTGACAAAGATGGCGTAAATTATTTCTTCCGTTGGGAAGATACATCCCGGGAAATCGAGGATATGCATCCGTTTATCCAGGTCGGATTTTCTCGCGGCGGCGACTTGCTAAGTTACACAAACTCTCTTGGACTTTAATTATTAATCTCAAAACAAAAATATGGGAAATTTAAAAACATCCAAGCGAGCAATGCTTTTCTCGATGATCGCAATGGTCGCGGTGCTCGCCGGAGGCGTCAAATCGGCGCACGCTCTTTCTGGAACCTACAACTACGCCAGCAGCGGTTCATACTATACGGAATATGGCCCTTCTGGGTACTGGCACACAACAACAAATGCGGGCTATTGCGGACACATCAGCGGGAGCTGCAGTCCGAACAGTATGAGATGGACTTATAACAACGGATGTTTTCCAAGCAACCAAGCTCAATGGAATAACATCGATTCGGCTCAAAACGGAACAGAAAAAGTTTTTATTCCAGGTAGCAGTGCAACAACTACCCGAGCGCCATATACCATGACCTATAACGGAGCCAGTACGCACACCTTTACAATAAACCAAAATGCGTATTATGATACTTGGATTTTGGCCGGAACTTATTACGACATCCGTAACACCTGGCTTTCCGACGCAACCTGCGAAGGAAGTTCAACACAAGTTGGATTCGATGAAATTCGCATCATGTACTAGAAAATTTACTGACTATCAGACAAAAACAAAACGGGATTAATCCCGTTTTGTTTTTTATTGAAGAATGTTTTTATTGATTCACAACTTCCCAAAATCCACCCTTATCCGGTCCGATTCTTTTTATAATTCCCTTGTCTTTTAAGACTTTGACATTATACTCCACTGTTTTTTTCGAAAGCTTGCCCTCTTTCATCATTTCTTCCTTGGAGATGTTTCTATTTTTTTCAATCAGACTAACAATGATTTTCTGATTTTCCCTCAATTTTCCTACTCCCTTTTCTACCCCCCGTTCTACTCCCTTTTCTACCCCCTCTTTATATTTCTCCATCCTTTGCTCAATGCTCATTTTCTGCAAGTCCGGTCTTTCAAAAGTGATGCTGAAGCGGACATCGCTGACATCCAGTTTTGGATGAGGTAGAAAATATTCATCCATCATCTCGCTCATTCTCATCAGTCCTGATCCGATCTTTTCCACCAATTCCATTCTTTGCATCAGTCCGAATAGCAGAGTATTTCTGGGAAAACTTTTTTTGTATAAATCTTCGACTTTGATGTTGCCAATCAAACTCCCCGGATTATCAATTTCTATCCTGTCAGAAAAAATACTGATCTGGATATTCCCGATGGAAAAATAATCCCTGTGAGCTATCGCATTCAGAAGCGCTTCCCTCAAGGCTTCCGCGGGCAACTCCAAGACTTCTTTTCTTGGACCGCCGCCCCTGATAATATATTCCGTATTTAATTTTGACTGCAAATAGTTGAAAGCTTCCTGGTAGTTCGCATACAAATCCGCGTCAAATTCTTTACTGTCGATTACCTTTGTTTTAGATTTGCCACGAAACAAGGCGCAAGTGATCGTGGCGCTGCTGATAAACCGCGAAGCTTTGTTGCAGAACATCAACACTCCTGCATTTTTCAGCTTATTATCTCCCAATAATTCTAAGTTTCGCAAAACTTCATCCCGGCTCAGTTTGGTCTCTATGCCTATTTTTTTCAAAAAGTTCCCATAAGCATCGTCATTGAAATCCTTTTCCAGGTCGAACTTTTTATTCAATTTTTCATCGAAACGAATCAATCCTTCATCCATAAAAAGATCCCTGATTTCGTCTCTTGAGAGCTGCTGACTGTTGGCGCCTTGGCGCATATAAAATTTTCCTCCGGTTGAATAGGGTTTCTTTTTGCCTTCCGGCACATCAATAATCACCACACCTTCAAATTCGCTTATATCAACCGAAAAGATCGGATCGAATTTTCTGACCAAATCCTGAATTTCCGATTTCATCCTGTTGTTCAAAGTGACTGGTTTTATTTTACCGTCATCAGTAACGCCGATCAAAACCTTGCCCCCATTGGCATTAGCCATGGCGCAGATTTCGCGAGCCAGATTGGAATTATAGCTTTCCTTAAATTCGAGGTTGAATCCCTCGCCTTCCTGGATCAAAAAATCAAGTTCTTTATTGTTCATAAAATAAAATCATTTTATCCTTTTACTGAATTATATCAAAAAAATATACTTAAAGCCAGTCGAGATAATGCCAAAATTCGTCCAGATTTTGGTTCACGGGCGATTTTTATTCCACACTCGGACAAGATACCCTTTTAGTCGCACAAATTGCGAAATTATCCCTATTTGTGATTTCATCTATTCTTCGGCTCAAAAGAGGCTTTATAGCGGTTATGAACAAGCATCAAATCATCCACTATTCCCTCTAGGATTTTATCGTGTTTTTTATTCCATCCCTTAAGGCAAATGCTTTCTCTTACCAACTCCAATATCGTTGCCATTTGGATATGCAGATCATTATTTTTCATTTGAAATTCCAGTTGTTTTTTTCGTTGATTACTCAAGGCTTTTACAGTTACCTGGTTAAAAAAATATACAAAAATGGTCTTCCGAACCGGACGACAATCCCTTTCGGAACTGCCCGATGACCCTTTCGGATCATCGACTCACGTGAATAAGTGCCGGTCAGAAGACCGTTTTTATTCACGTGAGATTTTCTATTGAGCCATGCCCGTGTACGAAGACATAAGTTTAGGCTATATTGTAAATCTATTCTATCGTTTTAAGTCGTATCGGTCAATTCAATTTTGGGTTTTTTCTTGTTGGACAAAATCAATCTCTTTAAATTATCTTCCCCTTCCTAAGTCTCCACAATCCGGAAAACGCAGAGCAGAACGGAAAATTGGACCTTGACAAGCATTGAGAGCCCTGCTAATGTAGTTATGTAATCTAATAATAAGCTAATATAATTATATGGAAAATAAAGATTCTTGTGAAAACCGCATTATTTCTTTGATTTTCACGGCCAGTCGTAATCTTCGGCAAGAAAGCCGTGAGAATGAGCTTGACGAAGCCGAGCGTCTTTCTATGACTCAGTTGGAGACTCTGAAATTCATAGACGAACGAAAGAACCCCTTGATGAAAGATGTGGCGGACTATTTATTCATTGCTCCGCCCTCCATTACCCCACTCATTGATGGACTGGAAACAAGAAAATTAGTAAAAAGAGGCTCATCCAAAAATGACCGACGAGCCATTCTTATTTCCCTGACTGATAAAGGCAAGGATATTTTAGAAAAGACTATGAATAAAAAAATGAAAAGGATGGGCGATGTCTTTAAGAAATTAACCAAAGAAGAACAAAAATCACTTATCAGGATATTAGAAAAACTGTCCGCTCCCAAGCAATAATAATTTAATTAAACATAACTTCTATGAATAGAATTAAAAACATTATCATACCTGTTTCCATCGTAGTATTGCTGGCTGTTTTGGCTGGAGTATCTTTTGCCAGTTCGCAAAGCAATCAAACATCCAATAAGACCTCTCCTCAAAGGGGCGATATTACCGACCAGCTTAAATTGTCGGGAAATATTCAACCTGAAAATACCTTGGATTTAGGTTTCGAAAGGGCTGGTAAAGTATCTAAAATTTATGTAAAGGTTGGAGATAATGTTAAAAAAGGGCAACTTTTGGCCGAACTTAATCCCGAAGAGACAAACATTTCTTACGCTCAGGCTATTAGTGACCAAAGAGTGGCGGAGGCTCAACTTGCACAGGCAAAGGATGACAAAGATGCTCAAAAAGCCAAGCTGAAAAGTGTGGAAAAATCTTCCACTGCCAATAAGTATGACGAGAAAGCTCAGAAAGAAGTGGTGAATCAATCTGATTCCAATATTAATGCCAAAGAAGCCTTGCTTCAAAAAGCCAATGAGGCGGTGCAAAACACCAAGGTGCAAGGTGGTAAGACTAAGCTTTATGCACCGACAAATGGAACTATTACCAAGCAATCGCTGGAAGAAGGGGAGATTATTTCTTCCTATACATCAGCCATATCTTTAATAGGAGACGGCACACTGGAGATTCAGGCATATGTTTCGGAAATTGAAGTGGCAAAAATTTCTTTAGGCGCAAAAGCTATGATTAAAATTGATGCCAATCAGAAAGAAAATTTGGACGCTACTGTTTCGGCGATTGACCCCGTGGAAACAAATTCTGCCAATGTTTCTTCGTATAAAGTCACTCTGATTCCATCTTTTTCTATTGATAAGCTGAAGTCTGGTATGATGGTGGATATAATTCTGAATTTAGGAGAAAAGAAAAATACTCTTATTATCCCGACCCAATCTGTTTTTGAAGAAAATGGAAAATCATTCGTGCTGACAATAGCTAATGGTATTCAAACTAAAAAAGAAATCCAACTGGGGGCAAATGACCAAGCCGGCAAAGTGGAGGTTTTGTCAGGGATTGGAGAGCAAGATGAAATAGTTTCATTTAATCAGTCTAAATAATAGAAATAATCATATGGAGCAAATTAAGTCAGCAGAATTTTCGGAAAAGAAAGAACCGAAAAAAATGTTCAAAAGGAAAATGGATAGAAAAATCGCTATTGGCAGTCTTATCCTTATCGTGGCGATAGCTATTGGCGGATACGCTTATTGGAGGACAACTTCCAGTCGGATTTACATTGAAAAAGGAGAAGTTTCAGCTCCGCAAATTGACCTGTCTTCCCAAAACGGGGGAATTTTGGAAACGCTTTGGGTCAAAGAAGGAGATACTATTTCCAGAAATCAGCCCGTCGCTCAGGTTGGAGATGAGATTATCAGAAGCCGTGAAGACGGGTTGGTGGTCAAAGTTCAAAATGAAATTGGCAGAAATTTCAATCGGGGCGAAGCGATAGTTGGGATTATAAAACCTTCTGATTTGCGGGTTTTAGGGACGATTGAAGAAAATAAAGGGCTAAGCGATATCCAGGTGGGACAAAGAGTTATCTTTACGGCTGACGCATATGGATCCAAAGAATACCAAGGCTTTGTCGATGAAATCAGTCCTAGTTCAAAAGATAAAGGTTTAGCCTTCAGTATTTCTGACAAAAGAGCTACCAGCGAATTTGTAATAAAAGTTCGTTTCAACAATGAGGCATATCCCGAGCTTAAAAATGGGATGTCAGCTAAAATCTGGGTATATAAAAATTAAGGAGTTTCATATACCTTTATGGAAGAAAAAAATTCAGAAAAACCCCAAAAACATTCGCCTTGGATGGTTCTCATCACGGTTATGGTCGGGACATTGCTTATCGGACTGGATAGGACAGTAGTCAATCTGGGTTTGCCTAAGATGATTGCTGATTTTGGAATTTCCGTTTCCTTAGCTGGCTGGATTGCCACCGCCTATATTCTTTCCAACGCGGTTTTCGTGCCTGTTTTTGGAAAACTTGGTGATATGATAGGAGACCGAAAGATTTATCTTTGGAGCTTTGTCGCCTTTATCGGCACTTCGGTTTTGGCAGGACTTTCCTGGAACATTTCCTCAATGATATTTTTTAGGGCTTTGCAGGGGCTGGTAGGAGCCGCCGTTTATCCAACAGCAATGTCTCTGATTGTCAAAAATTTTCCTGACCAAAAAGCGCGCGCGCAAGCATTGGGAATTTGGTCGGCCTCTTTTGCGGCTTCGGCCGTCTTTGGACCTCTGGTTGGTGGACCGCTGATTGACCTTTATTCTTGGCGGATGTTGTTTTATATCAATCTTCCTATTGGTATCATCGGTATTTTTATGGTGCTTTTCTATCTTCCGAATGACAAAGGAAAAGAGAAAAAAGGCTTTGATATTTATGGAGCTATCACGCTTGCCATTGCCCTTTCTAGTCTGGTTCTAGTTTTGGAAAAGGGACGAGAATGGGAATGGACATCGCTTACCAGTATCTTATGTTATGTGCTGGTTCTAACTTTTGGATTTTGGTTTGTCCAGATTGAGAAAAAACATCCCAGCCCGATGGTGGATTTGAAATTTTTTAAAAATCCAACTTTTGTTTCCGCTCTGCTGGTTTCTTTTATTTCCTTCGGAGGAATGATGGGCGCAATGTTTTTGCTTCCTATCTTTGTCCAGACCTATTTGGGTTTTGACGCTACTCAAACAGGATTCCTATTTCTGCCAATGGCTTTGACTATGTTTGTGGCCGCTCCGCTTGGAGCAAAACTTGCTCAGAAAATTCATGTTCGGTATAGTGTTTCATTAGGAATGCTCCTAGTGGCGTTGGCTATTTATCTTCTCACTGGGCTGGATGCCAGAACTACAGCCTCGGAACTCACACTTCCCTTGATGGTATTGGCTGTCGGAATGGGCATCGGAATGGCTCCGCTTACCAATGCGGTTGCCAGTTCGGTGCCTGCTCACGAAGTAGGCATTGCCTCAGCTGTCCTTAATCTGACAAGAAATATCGCTGGGGCGGTAGCAATCGCGCTTTTTGGAACACTGCTTAGTAATGTGACCGAGTCAAAAGTTTTGGAAGTTGGAGCTAATACAATAATCAATGATCCTAAATTTGCTTCACTTTTGCCAGCATTGGTCATACTTAAATCCCAAATTCTAGCTTATCGTGAAGTATTTCTTGTCGCTTCGCTTGTGACGGTAGTCGGGGCTTTTGTCGCCTTGACGCTCAGGGATTCAAGCAAGATTAAGGATGAAAAAAATGAGTTTGTTCACTTAGAGGGAGGCACTTAAGAGTAATCTTCTTAAATTTACCACGAGTCACCTCCTTTCTAGGGAAATACGGTTGAGACCTCCGATTTTCGGAGTTAAGAACCCATATGGTCGTTATAGACTTTAGCATCAGGGCAACCGCAAAAGTTTGCTATAAAAACAAAGACATTATTTCCGATCGTTTCTTTTTTGAAAAAATATCAACCATCTTCCGATTTACTTGCCTTTTTTAACAGCTTGTTCATTTAGTCTTTCAATGTATTTGATAACATTTTTTATTTTATCCCATCGCAAAACCTCATCAGTTATTTCGTTTGTATGCATTACCGGATTTCTTACCGGATTTATTTCTTTAGCATCATTATTCAAGCCTTTTTGATTTTTTTTCTTTTTATTCTGAACTTTATGTATTTTCATGTCTATGATCCCGGCTAAGCCACAAAGATCTAAATAATTCAAATAACTTTCATTCTTAATGATTTTTCCTTTCAGGGCGTGCCTCTCTTCGTCTTCTTCTCTGAATTTCTTTATCATATTAAGACTATCCAAAACATCTTTTTCCTCTTCCACTGACACATCTAAATCGCCTTCCTCAATACCTTTTATTTTTATGTATTCTCTAAAAATATTTTCAAGGATGAAAAGATCCTGATAAACAAGGGTGTTTTTGTAAGAGAGCAACTTGAGTCTATTTTTTAATTTCTTCTTTGCGTCACTGTCACTAATGGTTGCATTCAACTTATCTTGAAAATCTTTCTCGCGTCGATTTCGACTCTCTTCCATCCTCACCTCGTACCCAGGTCTGGAATCTTGGTCTATATCAACATCTTGTCGTAACTCGCGCCTCCACGGAGTCCAATCTTGTACTATCGTGAATAAGATCTTATTTAGTTCTTTCAAAAATTCTTGATACAAAGGATCACTTTTGATAATCCCTTCGCGAGAACTTGTAAATCTATCAATTTTCTCATCCTCAAATCCATCGACGTGAATTTCTCCATATAAATATTCTTCGGTAACCGTTTGTCTCGTCACCTCTTCAAAAATATCTTCTGCCTCAAGCGACCATTAGTAAACAAGTTAACACTTGCCTTAAAATCGCCCTTGGAACCCCTGAGGAGTATTTGCTTAGCGTGTTCAACAGAAGCAACAAATCCTTTTATTTGAATCTCTTTTCCATCAAATTTAAAAGAAGTATCTTTGATAGTTTTCTCTCTTTTTAAATTTTTATACCTGTCTGCAAATCGTTTGTCTTTTGTCCCAATATACCAAATAAACTGAGTATTGGTGTTTAGCTCCTCCAGATCCTTTAGTGTTACTGGTTTATCATTTACCTTTATAACAAATGAGTCGCCTTTTTTTAGGCTAAAAATAAAATTAAATTGAGTGGCGAGATATTTTCTTATTACATCCTCACTATTGAGTCTTATGTTAATCGTGTTGAAAATGATTTTCGTTCCACTCTTTTTGTTTGAAGGAAATAATTTATTTTTCTGATGGTCAGTCAAATTCTCAAGTAAATAGTTACCGCGTTTTTTAATTTCATCATCAAGTTCAGTGTTGTTTATAATCCCCCCCGTGGTTTCTAATCCACTCTTTTTCGATACTATCGTTACCTTATCGGAAATGGACAACATGGCTAATTTACCTATACCTTTTCTGCCAATTACTTTGCGTTTTGATTTATTGTCTTTGTCATCCCGTCTTGAATATCCAACATTTAAAAACTTGCCCTGAAAGTCATGGGAATCCATTCCCTTGCCATTGTCTTCAACCACGAGTTGATTTTTACTGATTGTTACTTCGACAACCTTTGCTTCCGCATCCCAGGCGTTCGAAATAGCCTCTGCGATAACGGTTGCGAAACTCCTATAGAGACCTCTTCCCAAATGGTTTAGAACCTCAAGAGAGAACTCGAACTTAAAAGATTCATCTTGTACTTCTTTCATATTCTTTTATATGCTCTTTAATCGCCTTACCTATTATGACCCCCAGTTGTGGAGGCACTGCATTTCCTATGTGACGACACAGCTGAGTCATCGGTAAATTCCCGAAATCATACGAAACGGGAAATGTTTGCAACATTGCTCCTTCCCTCAAAGAAATCGCCCTATCCTGCTCCGGATGTCCGAAGCGACCCGATCCGTAACTGGCAAATTGCGTCGTGATTGTGGGAGAGACTTCATTCCATCGCATGCGACCGTAGACCGATGTATATGTTTGACCGCTGTCTTTCTTGTAACATTCAGGTAACAATTTTTTATCCCAATCCTTCCAAGAGCCGCCCGGCTTGGATTGGTTGATTCTCTTCATATTAGTTTCGGAAAGACTTTTGGCTTGATGCATCGGATCTTTTTTGTCCTTTTGCCCGGCTTTCAGTTTCGGTAATTTTTTTATTATATCACCCACCGTAACATAATTTTCTTTCGAATGTGTTTCTTTGGGGACTTTGATTTCCCCAAGCCGCGAGGCAAGCAATATGAGACGGCTTCTGTTTTGCGGCACTCCGTAATCAGGTGCATACACAACCTTGTAATCAACCTTATATCGCATTTCTTCTAATCTCTTCACGAAATTTTCAAAGACATCCTCTTTTGTCACGCCGCGCACATTTTCCATCGATACCAAATCCGGCTTTACGACTTCAATCGCTCGCACGAAGTGATCCAACATATTCCACCTTTCATCCTTACCTTTCTTTCGCTGCTTGAATGCATGCGATGAAAACGGCTGACATGGCGCGCATCCTACCAAAACTTTGTAACTGTCCTTGGAAAACATTTTTTTCAACTCCTTGAAATCGTACTTTGAAACATCGGCTAATATGAATTCCGCTTTGTTGTTTTTTTTATAGGCGACGGCACAAGACTCGTCATTGTCAAGACCGGCCAAAACATCAATTCCCGCCTTTTTCAGACCATAGGTAAGTCCGCCTATGCCGCTGAACAAATCTATTGCTTCTATTTTTGTTTTATTTCTCATTGATGATTGTTTTTAATTTTGTGACTACTTGCCATTTTAGGTTCAAACTCTTACCTTCTTTAATTTTACTCTTAATCGGTCGCAGAGTAAAGAAAAACGGCCCGTATTTCGTCAAATTTCGCCCACAGGGGCGACTTTCGCGTCGAAAGGGTATGGAAGTGCCAATATGCCAGAAACCGGAGTAAACCACTCCGGTTTGGCTGATTTCATATAAGCGTCGCGAATCTGTCCCAACATTCGCATTTATTAACCGTCATGCGCTCATTGCGCTCACTTGCAATAAGCATAATCTTTGTTATGCCTACACAAAGTCATGCCTTTTTTATGGCAGACTCAATTAAATCATCGAAAGATAGTTCGCCTTTTTTATAGGCGTCAAATGCAGCATCAAGTTCTTTATTTGTAAGAAATCCGTCATATCTAAGTTTTGGAACTGAATCAAAATTATTCTTCTTGGCTACAACTTTCATAACTTGTCTATTAAATTCATGAATCAAATATGATCTCATTGTATTTAAAAACTTTTTGTATCTCATGACTCTATATACATCATAATATTGAGTCATTTTTAAATTATTTCCTTCTGTAAGGTAATGGAAGATAGTTCTTATCTTACTTTTTGCAAGATCATATTTTCTATTTTCGTCTGCATAGGCTACATATCTTGTTTTTTCAACAGAAAGCGCATGATCATCAGGATCCGCTCCGCTTTTAGCCTTATCCAAACCGAAATCCCAGAATTTTTTTATTTGCTTTAAATATTTCAAACTCGCTTTTGCTGGAGAATCGCTTGAAATAGGATATTTGCAATAAAAAACTTCTTCTGGCAAAAAGCTAACTTTTCTTGGGATTTCCTTGTCGCCGTATCCTTTAAAGTAATTCTTATTGGTAAAATAATAAGTTATAATACTATACTTCTGTAAATATTCAGCAATATGTCCATTTCTTTTTTTGATTTTCATTGTAGAATCACGCAAATAATCAAAATCTACTGGAAGGACATACTTATTGCTCTTAACATCAATCTCATCCCAGCATGTTCTATAAAAAGAAATACCAGTGACCATGAGTTGATAAGCAATCATATTTAAAAACCCTCCAAGATCATCACCATTCCCATATAAATTGTCTCGGTATCGGGAATATTTATCAGTAAAATATTTTTCTAAATCTTCTTTTATTGTTAGGTTGTCACATTCAAATGAAAAATAATCTCTTTCATGCGTTATATATCCTGGTCTATCTGAAACTGGCACATCGCGAAGTGGAAATAATGAATTTCTTATAAACATTGTTTCGTTAAATAAGCCCATGGAATCACGAGAAGCAGCTTCTAGCCTAGAGTAGCCCTTGATATAGCTCAAGAATGGATCGTCGATTGAGCTTCCATCTTTATCAAATATAGTTTTATTTCTTCGTTTCATTGATTTTTGATAATACGGTTACAAAGCTTAAAACCTCCTCTCTTCTTTTTATAAATTCTACAAATTTTTCAACGCTATCATCTTCAATATTTCCAAGTCCATAACTAACTTCTCTGATAAATTTACTAGGATGATTGGCTACTTCCTGCATTCCAGAATAAAACCTAACATGGTCATATGTTTTTGGCATCTCAAGTATTTTATGATGAATCTGCGTATACCAATTGTGATATTTCGTGGTTTCCCACTGGATAAGCTTAGTGGTTAAGTCAATGCCTCCAATGTTTCTTGCGTCTCCAAGGATTTCTATGGATTTTATGAAATAGCCTGGTCTGTAAGATTTTTCAAAAATTTTCACATACTCAATGAGCATTTTTTTATTTTGCTCCAATTCTGAGTGCAGAAACAAAAATCCTCCCAAGATAACTACTAATCGATTTCTTAATATAAACATATCCGTGTTTGTTTCATTCACATTAAGCACGGATATTATTAGCGATAATATCTTGGATAGCTCTACAAATAATGCCTTTCTTTTTTTAAGAATAGATTGAAAAATAATCTTTTCTATTTCTTCAAGCAACTCGAGTTTAATGAGTATTTCTTTTGGGATGGTAAGTATGTAGGCAGCACACTTCGAAATGTCCTGAGAAAATTCATTTGCAAGAGTGAATTTATTTAGGTAAAACATTCTACTAATCCACTCGAATCTGATCTTTATAAAATGCGCACAATTTTCGTAATCTTTCTTCTTGATTAAATCAATTATGACATCTTCTTGATGATGAAGCATTTCACTAAAAAACTTCTTAAAAAGTTCTTTTTCTCTGCTTTTGACGCTACCCAACATTTCTTCCTCAAGATTTTTTACAGGAGTCATGATTTTGCCTTCGCACCCTTGTTCCAATTCCAAACGTTTCCAATAATCTATAAATTGTTCATAGAAAATTGATGGCAGATCAATATTTTCTACAAAACCCTGACCATTTGAAAGCTTTCCATCATTACCAACTAAGGATCTGATGATCTCCTTGTATTTCTTGTATTTGAACCCGTCTATCAATACCAGTCCTGTTGTAAAATATGCATTCAAATAATCGTTTAGGTCTTCTTGCTTGGTTATATTTTTATACAAATCCAAAAATGATCTAAAGAATTTATCATAAGTTTCAATTTCTTGATTTTCATAGATTCCATAAATCTTTTTCTGTCCACTATTAGTTTTTGAATAATCACCACTTAATATGGTTTGATAAGATTTGATAACATGACTTAACAAATCTGGATTACTATTTATTGCATGGGATTGAATCTTTTGAAAAAGGGTAAAAGCATTATCTTCAAACCATGATAAATCTGGTTTTGGTAAAAATAACGGTCCAGTTCCTTGTAGCTCATAGTTGAGTTTTATAATGCTTTCAGATGAGCTACCAGATTTTGCCAAATCGTGCTTTTGGTAAAACCACCATCCATTCTCCCTATCTATATACTTTTTATTTCCCGCGTACTCCGTAATGACAAAAGCAAGCACAGTTGGAGCATAGATCGCATCACTATTGTTTTTAATTTTCAACAAATCATCAAATAAATTTTCGAGTAATCGCAACAATTTTCTAGTATTATTTCGAGCGTGCTGTACAAGGCTCCAACTTTTATACTTATAGGAAGATTTATCAGAAGCCGTTTTTATATTATCTCGAATATCACTCCAAAGTCTTTCAAATAGATGCTTGGGCTTAATTGTAACTATATAATGACTTTTGAAAATTATAATTCCCAATAAAGAAATAACGACCATCAAGCAAGCTATGGCAAAGCTAAATATTGGTTCAGGATAATCAAAAAATTCTGTTCGCAATAAAACAGAGATAGCCAGTAAATCAGTGAACACTAAAAGTTTAAAATAAAAGCTACCGACAGTTTCCTCATTAACATAATCAGATACTTCCGATGAATATTTATCTGTACTTAATTGGAAGCCAACGGCGTATAAGGCAAATAATAAACCGAGAACCGCCGATATTGCACCAATAGATATCTCCAAAAACAACTCGATAAAATCTCGCCCAGGCACTCTGATGAAAGACAGGCTATTTGAAAATCCTTGTAATTGATCAAGTCCGATTAGCCATGCGGATGTTTTTGAAATAAGCAAGTCAATCGCAAATGAAACAACTATAAAAATAATAATCAGTGATATGATTTCACCCGACAACCTCACTATTTCATTAACAATTTTATACTCCTTAATGCGCAATTGAAGTTTGAAGCTACTGACCCTAAAGCCCTCCTTCCTTTTTTGAAATTGATAATAAATAAATCCAAACAATCTTGAAAAAAATTGATAAAATATATTACCATTTTCATCGCCAGGGTATGAATACTTTTTCTTTCTCTTTATCAGTCTGCTGATAAAGAGGAGCAAGAGGTATTTTATTGTTTTTAGATATCGCATGACCTTATTTCAATCTAGCATATTCTTCTTTTAATCTGATTAACATCTCCGGATAATACCGAAAAAAGCTTTGTATCTTTTTGATATCGCCGTTGGAAATTTTCCCTTTTTTCATACTGTCAAACTCCAATGTATTTATATCGAACCGCGCATCAATATTTCTTTGCTTTGAAATTACATGGAAATGTGCAGGCGGGTGGTCTTTCGGATGCAACTCCATTCTTAAATCACCGGCAGCAGCTATAAATCTTTTTATTTTATAGACCGTGCCATCCGGCAACACCTGCGTCGAATCAAGGTGTACTTCCAATAAGTCCGCGACACTCCTCTTTAATCTTGGCGCGATTAACTCATCCCTCGTGTTATCCTTGGTATTGGTTTTGTCGTCGAGAGTGAGAGCTAGCTCTTTCGGATCAAGATATTTCTTGCAATCTGACCATATAGTGTTTTTATTTCCCTTTTTAAAATTTTCAAATTCGGATTCGACTTCAAATAATCCCACAACGACACCAAGCGCGTATTCACCGTCTTTTAATCGAAATACTTCTCCGTAAAAAACAGTGCCGACATGTTTGTCCCAATCATGCTCTATGAGATAAGGAATATATTTGCTATTGATCTGGTCGGCCATACCCTCAAGCGCATTTTTGGACATACGTTCTCCATGCCTGTCCACATGGGTAGTGCTCATTATTCCAGTAATAATCCTCATTTTTTATAAATGTCAAATCAATTAACCTTAGCTAGGCTCTATTTCGCCAAATTTCGCCCACAGGGGCGATTACCACCCGAAAGCGTCCGAACATGCTTATTTACTGGAAATCGGTCCAAACTCGCTCAAAGCCAAAAAGCTATCTTATCGAATTCCAATTATCCAAAAAGTAGTCCATCTCATGATCCATATTCCCGAGGTATACGTGATTGTCTCTGAATTTTATATTCACGCGATAGCGTTTGCCTTGTCCCACTTCCAATATTGCTTTTTCATGTACCTTCTTTTCTATCTCAAGAAAAGGCAAGATTAAAAAATGATTCTGTTTTTCTCCATGTAAAACAAAAATGTAAAATACACTGCCACTATTGTGACGTTCGAATGATACTTTTCTGATATCGAAAACATAGGCATCAAAACGGTTTAGGTTGGAGGTTTTCACTTGTATTCCAAAAAGTTGAGTTCCTTTTACTGCCACGATATCCATTCCGACATCTACGCTCATAATACTGGCGTTGAAACCGCGAAAAAGCAGTTCGCTGCAAACCAAGTGCTCGCCGCCTTTCCCTGTGAATCCACTTTCTACAACCAGTCTCTCTTCCGCCTCTTTTTCGGCTTCTATAATTTTCGGCGTTTGCTTTACCTCTTTTTTATCATGATTAAGCGTAAAAGTTCCGGGTGCGGTTTTCATGAAATCCGAGCCCTTGCCCTTGTTTTTAATATCTACCGTAATTTGGGCGTTCATTGAAGCTTCAGGCGTTGCTCCTTCGGTCTCTAAAATTCCCGATTCCAAAGCCAACCGCGTGATTTCGGTGTAATGCAAAGACTTTCCTGCTTTTTTCAGCACTTTGATTGCTGATTGTTTGAATGTGTTCATATTTTATTCTGTAAATTTACCACCCGATATATCAAAGAATCTTTCAAAGAAATTCGTGAGTTTCGTTAAAACACTCTCACGCTTTTTGGAACGCTCGCCGGTCGGAGAAAAGCGGGATACAGGAGGCAAGACCTTAGTAATAGCAGTACCGGTTGTCGCTACACTACCGTCACGGAAAGCATTTTTTACAAACGCATAAGTTGCATCGTGATCCAAACCTTCATTGTCAATAATTTTTTCAAGCTCCTCAATCTTTTTCTTATTCACGAATTTCTGCCAATCATCATCAACCACCGAATGAATATCAAGTGAAGTGATAAACTGATTAATGAGATCTTTCTTATTGCGTAGTTCAATGCTTGAGTCTATTGCTTTATTAATATCAACCAAAATCTCGCGATTTTTATTGTGGTCTTCGTGATATTTCTTGATGAGTCCCAACACAAAGTCAATATTTATTTCTACCTGCTTGATAAGCTCCATCTCAAACACTAAATCATCGTTAATATTTTCCTGATCAATGTCTGCATTTTTACGAAATTCATTGTACAGATCAATGTACATACTATGATAATCTTGAATATCGCGCTCAGTTAAAATCTCATTGCCGGCAAACTCATCAAAAGTTGTCAAAATGTTACGAACTCGTAATATCCCGCCATAGAGCTTGATAAAATCTTTCTGTTTTTGTTCGCCAATGATTTGCTCACCGACTGGGAATTTTTCCAGGAGCTCTGCCACTAAACCTGTATATCCGCGCACTTCCTTGTTACCGTCTTTGTAGCCGTTATAATACTCCTCGTATGATTTAAGAAGTACAATACCGCCCGCTTCTTTATCGCCAAATAGAGCTATGGATTCGTTTGTCGCTTTCTCTAGGTTACGGAAGCAAACAATGTTTCCAAAGGTCTTTACGCTATTTAAAATACGATTGGTACGCGAAAATGCCTGCAAGAGTCCATGCAGTCTCAAGTTTTTATCCACCCAAAGCGTGTTCAGCGTTGTGGCGTCAAAGCCGGTCAAAAACATATTGACCACAATCAGGACATCAATCTCGCGGTTTTTCACTCTCAAACTCACGTCTTTGTAATAATTTTGAAACTTATCCGATGAAGTATCAAAAGACGTTCCAAACATCGCATTGTAATCAATAATTGCATTATCAAGAAAATCTCTTGAACTCACATCGAGTCCGCTCGTATCTTCTGAGTTTTCGTCTATCATTCCATCGGCGTCTTCATCATTCACGCCGAAGCTATAAATTGTTGCTATCTTGAGTTGTTTGTCACTCGGTACATTTGTGAGTTGTTTTTTAAATTCGGCATAATACTTTTTTGCGACATCAATGGACGAAACCGCAAATATAGAATTAAAGCCTGCTAATCTTCTGTCCTTCAGTTTATAAAAACTGTTACGCTTGGTCTTTTGGTCAAAATGTTCGCGAATGTAGCTGACGATATTTGCTAAGCGCTCTGGCGAAGCAAGTACCGCCTCTCGATCGATATCACTGACTTTCTTATCTTCAATATTTTCAGCTTCACGAACAGTAGAAACATAATCCACTTTAAACGGCAAAACATTTTTATCAGCGATGGCATTTACAATGGTGTAGGTATGCAGTTTTTCACCAAAGGCTTGCTCGGTGGTTTTCAAGTCCGGTCGTCCGCTAGAAGACGCGTTCATGGCAAAAATTGGTGTACCGGTAAAACCAAAGAGGTTGTAATTCTTGAATGTTTTGGTAATAGCGGCGTGCATATCGCCAAACTGTGAACGGTGACATTCGTCAAAGATAAGCACTACATGCCCATCAAAAATAGTATGCCCGGAATTGCGCCCAATAAAACGATCGAGTTTCTGGATAGTGGTGATGATAATTCGTGCGTTCGGATTTTCCAATTGTTTCTTCAAAATCGCCGTACTGGTATTACTATTGGCCGCACCTTTCTCAAACTTATCGTATTCTCGCATGGTCTGATAGTCCAAGTCCTTGCGGTCAACCACAAACATCACCTTATCCACATACGTCAATCTACTCACGAGCTGGGCAGTCTTGAAACTGGTCAAAGTTTTTCCCGATCCGGTCGTGTGCCAAATGTACCCTCCAGCCTCAACCGTGCCAAGTTTCTTGTAGTTCGTGCTGACTTCAATGCGACTCAATATTCTCTCTGTCGCCACTATCTGATATGGTCGCATCGCCAAAAGCTGTCGTTCAGTGGTAAAAACACAATAGCGGGTCAAAATATTTAAAAGCGCGTGTTTGGCAAAAAATGTCTTGACAAAATCCATCAGATCCGTAATTGGTCGATTGGTAGCATCTGCCCACCAACTGGTAAATTCAAAACTGCTGCTAGAGCGCTTACCTTTTTTCACCGCACCCTCACTGGCTTCTTTGATATGCTCCGAACGGACGGTGTTGCTATAATATTTTGTATGCGTGCCATTGGAAATTATAAATAGTTGAACATATTCAAAAAGCCCCGCCGAAGCCCAAAAACTTTCGCGTTGATAACGGTTAATCTGATTGAATGCCTCGGCAATAGCGACTCCACGGCGCTTGAGCTCGACATGCACCATCGGCAAACCATTAACAAGAATCGTTACATCATAGCGATTAGCGCGTTGCCCATCTTCAGTCGCATATTGATTGATGACCTGCAAGCTATTGTCGTGAATGTTGTCTTTTTTTATAAGATACACATTTTTGACTGTTCCGTCCTCGCGCGTCAGGTTTCTAATATGATCTTCTTGGATCGTTGCTGTTTTTTCTGCAATGCTTTGGTTTGGATTGGCAATTTCACTTGCAAAGAAATTCTCCCATTCAGCATCAGCAAAAGTAAACCCATTGAGTTTCTCCAATTGCAAACGGAGGTTCGATACCAAATCAGATTCAGATGTGATAGCTAGATATTCGTACGCTTGCGTTTCGAGTTGTTTTATAAAAGCACGCTCCAGATCCGCCTCGCTTTGATAAGAAACACCATCCCGTACCCGATCTGCGAGCTTATAATACTCAGCGACAACGGTGCTTTGAGGATTTTCTGCAACTAGATTGTATTTTTTATTATTTGGCATATTCATTGAATGTTAGAAGCTTTCCTTGATAGTATTCATATTGTTGTCTGCGAGCAGAAAGTTCTGCTGGCAAACCAATTGAGATGTCGTTCACCAGCGCTTCAAGTTTATCAAGTATAGCCACAACGCTGTTCTGATGTGATAGATCAGGAATTTGCACAGTCGCTTTCTTTAAAATATCGTATGAAATAAAGGGCTGTGAACCTGCATGTGCTTGTGATCTAAAATCTTGTAAAAGTAAAAGATAATAACCATACCTTGGATTAATATTTGTCTTAATTTTACAGATTACTCCGTTATATGTAACAAAGTGTTTTCCCTTAACCCAATTAACAATACCCGCATATGCGCCAATATGGCCTATTACAGGCGCATCCTCACTATTATATTGATCATGTTGACCAGCTAAACGATTACCACCATATACTGGATATTTTCCTCCTGTGTTCGGGATAGTATTGCCTTCGCCATATTGAAAATCGTAAATATCACCTAATGCTTTCCAATCCCCCTTATTGCTAGACAGCATTAAATCTTTTCTATAATACTCATACTGTTTCTTTCTTGCTTCTAGCTCTGCTTCTAGCTCTGCTTCTAGCTCTGTGAAATTATTAAGTACCTTAATAATTTCCTCTTGCACCGCAATCGGCGGGAGAGGTATTATAATTTTTGCAAAACGCTTTTTTGAAACATTAAATCGCGTTACACCACTTGCAGTTTTTGCAATTTGTTTTCTCATCTGTTCATCCCTAAATAAATATTTTGAAAATTCTGGTAAAAGCAGATTGGTATTATGAAAACGAAAACCAAAACAGAAACTATTTAGATACAATGAACCATCGGCTTCTTTAGTTAAAACAGATGACATTCCGCACTCGTTCGGTGTTTCGGACGATCCTGTAAATAACACGTCCCCGTATTCAATTTTGTTCTGGTTTTCATCTTTACTCACCTTTACAAAAGTATTAATATCAGTATTGACTGCAATATTAGAAAAGATATTCATGTAGGTAACAAATTTTGCGTTACCATTACTAAAATCATCCTTGCTCTTTCCAGACAGTCCGCCATAAAAATCGCCGAGTTTTCCCAACTCCTTAAACTCCACCCCATTCGGGCAGAGTTCGGCGATCAGCTTTTCGATTTTGCTTACATGTTTAGTCATATTATTTTGTTCCTTCAATATCAGCCACAATTTTATCAATTGAAATACGCAGTTCATTTTGCCTTGCGACAATCTGAGCAATTTTTGAGTTGAGAGAAGTGATGTCCACCACCTCACGCATGTCCTCCCTCACAACATAGCTTGATACAGCGATATTGTAGTCGTTCTCAGTAATAGCTTTGTTTTCAACAAGTTTGGTAAAATAGTCTGTGTCTTTACGAGTCGTAAACGCTTCCAAAATCTTGAGGCGATTTGCCTCGCTCAATTTGTTTTTATTGCCACCACGAACAAATTCGGCAGATGCATCAATAAAAAGTGTTTTATTATCCTTCTTACTTTTTTTGAGAACGATGATGCAGGTGGCGATAGTAGTGCCGAAAAAGAGATCAGGCGGCAGTTGAATGACCGCATCAACATAATTATTGTCTATCAGATACTTTCGAATTTTACCCTCTGCACCACCACGATAAAGAACGCCAGGAAATTCAACAATCGCCGCCGTTCCGCTCGTTGATAGCCATGCAAGCATATGCATGGTAAAAGCGAGGTCGGCTTTGCTCTTTGGTGCTAATACTCCTGCTGGCGAGAAACGAGGATCGTTAATGAGAAGAGGATTCGCGTCACCCTCCCAATGAATTGAATACGGCGGATTGGAAACGATAGCATCAAACGGCTCGTCATCCCAATGCTTTGGATCTATGAGTGTATCACCGTGAGCAATATCAAAATTGTTGTAGTTGATGTCGTGCAGGAACATGTTAATACGACAAAGATTGTAGGTGGTGAGGTTAATTTCCTGTCCAAAAAAGCCTTGCCTAACATTTTCTCTGCCTAGGACCTTGGCAAACTTGAGAAGCAAGGAGCCAGAACCACAAGCTGGATCATAGACCTTGTTCACTTCTTTTTTGCCAACCGTTGTGATTTCAGCCAGAAGTTCACTGACTTCCTGGGGAGTATAAAATTCACCACCAGACTTACCGGCGTTTGAAGCATACATGGTCATCAAAAACTCATACGCATCACCGAAAGCATCTATGGTATTGTCTGAATAGTCACCAAGTCGTAGATCGCCAATAGATTCAAAAAGTTTTGTAAGTTTCTGATTTCTTTTTTCTACCGTACCACCAAGTTTATTGGAATTTACATCAAGATCTGCAAACAACCCTTTGATGTCATCTTCGCTGTCTGCACCCTTTGCGGAATTTTCAATATTTCTAAAAACGGCGGTAAGCGTTTCGTTAAGATTGGCATCATTACGAGCGTTCTTACGAACATTAATAAAAAGCTCACTCGGTAAAATATAAAACCCTTTTTCTACTACGGTATCGGATCGACCGAACTCTGCTTCTTTATTGGAAAGTGTGGCATAGTCAAAATCTTTTTTACCAGCACGATGTTCTTCAGTATTAATATGATTGGTCAAATTCTCACTTATGAAGCGATAAAAGAGTATTCCAAGCACATACTGCTTAAAGTCCCAACCGTCCACGCTTCCACGCAAATCATTGGCAATCTGCCAAATAGCACGATGTAATTCTGAGCGCTCTTGCTCCTTGGTCATGTTCAAATCTTTATCTTTTTTGCTCATAAAATTATTTTTTTCTAAACGCAAATTAACAACGCGTCTCTCGTCATTTCAATATTTTAATAATACTCCCGAACGACGATAAAGTAAAGAAAAACAGCCCTTATTCGGCCAAATTCGGTCCAACGGGCGATTTTTATGCCGAAAGGGTGCAACTACCCCGAAGCCGGGATTCTTTCTGCCACGCCCTCAATTTTTCCTTCAGCCCTTTTACCTGTATTCTTCCAAAAATTCCAGCATTTCTTTCTGCTCGGCAAGAGCTTCTTTGGCTGAATTTTCGACGGATGCGAGCATGCCTTCAAAAGCCGTCTTATTTTCCATTACGGTTATATCTAGCAAATGCTTCCGAGCCTTCTTGACGTGAAAAAGTGTTTTGTCGCACATTTCCTGAATCACTTCGTACCAAAATATTTTTTGCAATTCCTTGATTTCTTTTTTCAGATCCAATTCTTTTGTGCTTTTGTTTCCCCTTCGTCTTGAATGCTTCTTCAAAACCGCCACCACCGTCGGGCTCAGCTGTCCTTTTTTGAGATCATCTTCCCAGTCATGTGCGTCATCATTGAGCTGCCGGGCGATTATATAATTTTCAAAAAATGCCATCAGCTTTTTTATTTCTGAAGATTCGACATTTCCGATACGAAGATACAGCACGGCCACTGGTCCTAGTGCATGGCCGATGGAACGATCGGCAAGTCTTTCCAATTTTCCAAAATCAGGCAATTGATTTGGGATCGTCACATGTGATCCGGATATTTTCGCCCGGCAGTTACTCGTCTCCCAAGCATTGGCCGAATCAATCCTATCCATCGTGTTCTTGAAAAATTGCAAAAATTTTTCATTCTTCGCAAAATTATCGCCGTATATTGATGTCAGTTCACGAAGGCAGATATTGGCCAAGGAAAGAAGTTCCCGATTACCCTCGCCATCAAAAAAGTCATCATATATCGTGTATGCCATCCAGCCATAGAGACTGGCTGCTCCCAACTCCACCAAGATATTTTCATTCACGGCCTTATTGTTCTTCAATGATTTTTGAAAATAATATGGCAAGAGCGTTATTTGATTTGCCCTGTCTCCTTTCAATATCTTTTTTCTGACAGCCAAAAATTTTTCATTGAGCTCAGGGTTGAAATTGGAGAACCTTCGGTCGGTAAAATTGATTATTTTCCTGTGTATCTTTTTCGGCTTGTCGTCTATTCCTGCTTTTCGTTTGTTTTCTATCAATTTATCTTTAGCTGAAAATTTCCCCAAAGCCTCTAGGCAGAATGCTGTTGTAAGCTCTGCGCTGCCTGAATAATGTTTTTGTTTATTTTTAACCAATTCAATTATCAACGGGCATGCCCGCCATTCCCCCTCAATTTGATTTTTTAATATATACCCGATGCTTTTCTCTAGTTTTTCTTTTTCGTATCCGAAGTTAATAAGCGCACTGACAGCCAAAGCGGTTTCCAAGGGATTGCCCCAGGAATCATTCTCAAGCCTCTTTTTCAAAAGGTATGAGATTATTTTGTCTTTCTTCTTTCCCTTGTACCAGCGGGAAATAAAATAAATGACAGAATATTGAGAATGGTAATACGGAGAAGCGTATTCTCCGGAATCAATCGCTTTTTCAGTGAGCGCGATCAGGCTTTTCAAGGTCACTTCCTGAAGCGAAAGAAAAAAAGCGATGTTACTGTTGACCGCTAAATCAATGTCTTTCCAGCCCTTGTCCGCATCCGGCGGAGTAAGCCAGCTATAATACGGCCCGCCCTCTTTGCTTTCGCAAAATGTGAGCAAATTGACGACCTTGGAAACCGCTTTGATAGAAATGCTTTTTGGATCATGCTTAATCAGCGCAACCATGGCGCAACAAGTATCATCCAAGTCGTCCGGGTACGGCGCGTCCTTGCTTTCAGGGGAATTTCTTTTCCAATAATTCCATGACCAAAAATCGCTTTTTTGACTCAGCAGAAATTTTGCGGATTTGCTTTTTACCTTCCCGAGAACCTTTGACTGAGGAAGACTGTCAAGACTCGCCAGGATCAGGCATGCCGGAAATATGGATCGGTTCTCTTTGGGATTTTCAAAACGCTTCGAGACTGAAATGAAATTGGAAAAACTCCCGTCTTCCTTTTGGGTGCGGGACAGATACTTGATGCCTGATTTTATCGCTTCGCTTACATCGCTATGATTCATCTCTAATTGGAATTTCAATGATAAATTTGCTGCCCTGTCCCCAGACGCTCTCAACCTTGATTGTTCCGCCAAAATCATTCTCGACTATGTTTTTGACTGTCGTAAGTCCGATTCCGGTTCCCTTTTGCGGACCCTTGGTGGTAAAAAACGGCTCGAATATTTTTTCTTGAATATCTTCGGAAATTCCGCCGGCCCAGTCTTCAATGGAGATAATCGCCTTTTTGCCGAGCCTGTCCAATTTTACATCTATTTCTTTTTCCCCTTCATCGCTTATTTCATAAGCATCCAAGGCGTTGAGAATAATATTGATTATCACATGGTTGAACCTCACATCGTTCCCGTAAGTGATGATATCGAAGTCGCCTTTCAAATTTATTTTGACTTTTTCTGTCGTTAATTTGTAATTTAACAGTTTGGTGATATTTAAAATTTCTTTTTTCATGGAAAACAATGAATCCACTTTTTGATTTTGAAATTGTTTTTTGACGGCTTCGATATATTCCACCAATAAATCTTTGGTTTCATTGGCTTGTTTCAGATATTCTTTCGTCTGAGTATGCTCCTTCTCGCCAGCATCATTGGCTTTTTCGATATCAAAAAACAAAAATGTTATATGATTTATCAAATCGTGGAAAAGTCCGGAGGAAATTTTTCCGAACTCGATAAACCTGGCTGTCTGGTTTATTTTTTCCATTTGGGATTTTTCCAATTCTTTTGTTCTTTCTTGAACTCTCACTTCCAGCGTATCCCTTTCTTCCTTAAGCTCCGCCTCGGATTTTCTAGCGCGCTTCAATGATCTTTCGATTTCGCGGTTCGACAACCATGAAACGACGGCGATAATGGAAAATATTATAGAATGCCCGATAGGGTCGTTCATTTGAAATAATTCTGTCTTCCAATAAACTTTAGGGGAAATAATGTGATTCAACTGAAGATAACCAAGAATAAGAGTCACCAAAAGAATAATAAAATTTATCTCAAAAGCGAATCGGGTACTGATAAGTATTCCTGATATTACTATCAGAAGGGCAAAAGTCAGTAATGCCATAGGTAAATCTACGCCCCATACATACACGGCATAACTCGCCGTAATCAAATAAGCATAAACGAAAATATAAGAAGCGATAACAAAAAATCCCTTTCTTGAAAGATAGTGCAAGAACACAAAAAAACAGAACAGCACCAGGGGCACCAGAGGAGAAATCGCTCTGTCATTATGCCTGACCAAAGAATGGTATAACGAAAAAAGGCTGAATACGCAAAAGAGAACACTTGATCCTGACACTATAACATTAAAAATGAACTCTTGACGTTTCAAATCTTCTCCGTTCGATTTCGGTAATAAAAGTTTTCCATATAAAAAACGAGTAACCATAATTAAAAAGCTATACTTTCCCTCCTCTTTTGACATATGGTTACTCGTTAAATATCTAAGCGACATCAGTCCACGGATTTGCGACACTGGCCATTGAAACAACAAAAGCGCTCAATGCCACCGCCCTCCTGATCTTCTTGCACATTAGAATTTTTTTTATGATTTTCTTTTTCATTTCTTTTTTCGTTTAGGTTTTGATAAAAAATAATCCCTCGACCTGGAATTATAGCCTGCCTGAATTATATCAAAATCAGGTAAAGAAAAAGTAAAGGAATTGTAAAGACTATTCCGGCTCCATTTTATATCCCCTGCCGTTGACTGTCTGAATGATGCTTGTTTTCCTTCCGCCGTCTATCTTGGCGCGCAGATTCCTGACATGCGATTTCAAAGTCTGAGAAAAAGAATCCAATTCCATATCCCACACGTGCTCCATTATATCTATTTGCGTCAATGTTCGTCCGGCATTCTTGGCCAGATACTCGAGAAGCATGAATTCTTTTCGTGTCAAACCGATGTTCTTTTTTCCCCACGTCACTTCGTGATTATTGGTGTTAATAATCAAATCACCGATCTTTATCACTTCTTCGGTCGAAACGGTTGGGCGACGAAGCAATGCTTTTACTCTCGACAAAAGCTCCCGAAAAGAAAAAGGTTTGGTCAGATAATCGTCCGCGCCGTTGTCCAAGAGATCCACTTTAGTCGTTATATCCGAAAGCGCCGAAAGCATTATAATTTTTACCCCTTTCTTTTTCTCGCGAATCTCCCTACAGACTTCCAACCCGTTTTTCTTCGGCAACACGTTATCCAGAACGATCAAGTCATAATCGTTGCAGCGGCCGAGGTACGCGCCCTTCTCACCGTCCGTCGCTACATCGACGGCAAAAAGCTCCGCCTCGAGATTGTTCTTGAGAAAGTCGGAAATTTTCGGATCATCATCTATAACCAAAATTCGCATACCTTTGGAATGCTTAATGTTTCACTGGACAGCTATATTCTAAAGTCTAATATTAATTTTCTCACATTAGTTAAGTAATCTGCATAAGAAATTATTTTAGACAAATTTCGTGACAAATATTCAATCTTACTTTATCTTTTCATGTTTCTTTCGGATCTTCTTTCTCGTATGCGCACTATATTTTCTTCTCTTCTTGACAAGTATCGGCCGCCTATAATGGTAATTGCGGCAATACTGATTGATACACCTACTAAAATAAAAAATACCGTGAACAAGCGGCTCATTTCACTGGTAGGATGTAAATCTCCATAGCCAACAGTAGTTAGTGTTGCAACAGTGAAATATAGAGCATCTATCCATGTCCACTTTTCCAGAAAATGATAAGCAACAGTCCCAATTATCAACAGCGAAGCTAACGCGCTGGCAGCAGCGATAAAATATGTGCTGATTTTCACATTTTCTTCGGTGTTTTTTTTCATATGATAGACAATAATACAATCACGGAATCTTTTTATTGATTTAATTATATCACAAACTTGCCAGCTTATCCTTTTAACGATTCATCCCCGTCATTAAAACCGACTCGTATATGAGTAGCATCACAAAACGGCTTATTCGCAGACTTGCCGCAACGGCAAAGTGTTACGCGATTTCTTTTTTCATAAATATGCCCGTCCGATGATTCCACCTGCACTTTTCCTTTGACCCAAATCGGTCCACTGGCTTGAGCTTGGGGATCTTCTACGACACTTAATGATTCATTAAATTCAGGTTCGTAAGCTTTTTTTGTTTTTTTATCCCAAGTCACCAGTCTGCCCGAAGGACAATTGCAAGATTGTCCTATTGCCATTTTTTTCTTCTGCGGGTCATTGGAATTTTCCGTAAGATTCCATGTGCCTTCTTTTCTGTCGCAAAAACGTCCGCTGGAACAAAGGCTTTGTACGTCGGTAAGCTCAAGTTCCGGACCTTCTATTTTCAAATCCACCTGCTCAAGATATTTTTTTCTGCCAGCCGTTTCTGTCCCGTCAAAGTTGTCAGCCACGTGCGAACCATCGCAATATGGTTTGTTTTTTGATTTTCCGCAACGGCAGAGAGCGTATGCTTCCTGATCTGGATATTTTTCCCCTTTTTTCCACTCGTAGGAAAAACCTTCCTCGTCAGGCATAATTATTTCTTTTTCCAAAGGCAATTTTCCCGAAACAATATACGGTCCGTTCTTCGAAATAACGACCTTTCCTTTTTTAATTTCTTTTTTCATACTTCTGCCTTTTTAATTGATTAAAATTTATTGATACAGCTTATGCGCTAACTACATCTCGTTTTGTGAGCTGGCGACAGATTCCGTAAACTGATCTATTTGCTGACTTCAATTCAAATTTTTATTTCATCTAATCTTTTCTTTAATTTCAGCCAAATCAACAGCCATTTTTTTAATTTCTTTTTTGATGTTTTCCACCTCTTCCATTTCCTCTTGAATTTCGATTTCAGTTTTTTCAGTGATTTTCTTTTCTCCTTTAATCCCAGAAATAATTATTTCATTTCCGATAAATGTTGAGACCATGAGCCCTGTGAGAAGAAGAATAAATATCCCAATTAATACAGAAAGGGGTCCATCCCACCAAGGAGAATCTGTAATCGGTTGCTTGTTCAAAAAACCGACAATCGCATCCATCGTATGCCAGATTCCTCTCCAAAATATAACCACCCCCATTCCACCGACTAAAGCATAAAAAATCGGACTATGACTCAGCCAAGCCCTTATTTTGTCTTCAAATTTATCAAAAAATTTTATTACTTCTTTCATTTTTTTAACAACTTAAATAAATTTTTGGAGAAGTTCTACTGCACACAAAAGTTAATTTAGTATCTGATAAATCTTGAGTTTTTTTGTTTCTTTCCTGAATTTTTTCCAAAAATGCAATCCCCTTCTTCTTCATCAGAAGTCCGTATTTTTTTCTAAGCTGTAAATATTTTTTAACGCTTTATTTAATGAGTCTATGTTTATTGCTCGGCTATAATTTTCTCGTAAACTGAAACATAATCCTCGGCCATTTTTTCCGAAGAAAAATTTTTCTTAACATGTTCGAAGCAAGCTTTTCGGTCGATCTCGCCAACTCTTTTTATTTTCTCCGCCATCTCGTCCACACTATCACAAATAAAGCCGGTTTTTTCGTCTATTACAATTTCCGGAACCGATCCTCGTCTCATTGCAAATACTGGCGCTCCGCAAGCCATCGCTTCGGTAAAAAACAAACCGAAAGGTTCTTCCCATTGAATCGGAGCAATCAAAGCCTTGGCATTTCCGAGAAGCTCCACTTTTTCTTCGTGGTCAACTTCCCCGATAAATTTAATTCGCTCTCCATCAATCAGTGGTTCCACTTCTTTTTTAAAATATTCTTCGTCAACTAAATCAACTTTGGCTGCCATAATTAGTTTTACCCCAGCTTTTTTTGCCACTTCTATAGCCTGAACCGGTCCTTTTTCTGGGGACATTCTGCCAAGAAACGCAAAATAATCTTTTGGCTTGTAATTTTGCTTGAATTTTTCCATATCCAGACCGTTGTAAGCGTTAGCCACGAAATTGAGTTCGGGCATCGGTTTTCTCTGATTCATGCTGATACTTATGTAATTTGCCTGACTGAATTCGCCGTAAACTTTTTGCTGATAAGGAACATCCAGTGGCCCGTGAAGAGTTGTAACCACTGGACATTTGATAATTTTTTCAAAAGGAAGCAATCGCCAGCCTATATGATTATGAACAATATCAAAATTATTCCCGTTCAAATATGTAACCACTTTTCCTATTCCCATAAACTTATATGCTTCTCTCAGTTTCATATCGGTAAGATCGGGAATACTTCGGAGTGATCTCTTGAAAATAATTTCCAACTTGGCGCTTGTTTGGGAATCTCCGGTTGCGATAAGAGTAACGTTATGACCCGTCTTAACCAGCTGTTCCGTTAAATTATAGACGACGAGTTCCGTTCCGCCATATTTATGCGGAGGGACTCTTTCCTCAAATGGCGCTACTATTGCAATTTTCATTTTTTTGTTTTGCTTATTAACTGATTAAAAAAATTTTCATATTGGTCGGCTATTTTTTCCCATCGAAATTCATCGCTGATCCGTTTCAAACAGTTTCTGACATAAAAGTCTTTTCTATTTTTTAGAACAATGTTTATTTTTTCGGCTAAATCTACATAGTTTCTCGGTTTAAAAAGATGTCCTGTTATTTTGTCTTTTACGGTATACTGCAATCCTCCGGTACGGGAAGCAATCACGGGAGTTCCGCAGGTCATTGATTCCAAAGGAACTATTCCGAATGGTTCATAATACGAGGGAACAACGCATACGTCGGCAGCTGAATAATATTTATATAATTCGTTCTGCTTCTTGGGTCCTAAAAAGCTTACCCTCTTTTCTATTCCCAGTTCTTGAGAGATTTTTTTCAGTCGCTCATGTTCGGCATCTTCCAGCTTTCTTGCCGATTTGCTTCTGCCTCCGCCGATAATATACAGCTTGGCATTCGGGTGATTTTTAATAACTTCGCGAAAAGCATAAAGCAAAGTTCCGATTCCTTTTCTCCATTCGATTCTGCCAACATAAAGAATGACTTTCCCTTTATTTTCCATTCTTGCTAGTTTTCTAGCTCTTTCGGTTTTGATCGGCCTGAATATTTTTGTATCCACCCCGATAGTTATGGTTTTTATTTTTTCCCCGCTGATTCCGAAAAGATTTTTTATAATTTCTTTTTCCACCGGACTGGTCGTAATTATCCGGTCCGCTTTTTGGGCTATTTCCTTTTCGGAAATTGTTCTTTGCTTGAAAAATTTGTTATTGATTTCCTGAAGTTTGTAATTCTTCAGGCTTTCAAATCTGACTTGTCCGATAGAATGATAAATATGAACAAGCGGTTTTTTAATTTCTTTGGTAACTCTTAAGCCGATAAGTCCTGAAAACCAGTAGTTTGTATGAATTATATCATAATTTATCTTTTCTTTTTTTATTCTTTTTAATATATTGCCCGTAAATTCATCCACAACACCCAAGAAATTATCTCTGGGCATATACTTTTTCGGACCCGCCTTCACCCTTATGATTCTCAAATGATTGTTAAATTTAACAATTTCGTTTTTGTTTTTTCTGTCCCAGCGGGTATATACATCCACCAAAATTCCCAACCGGCATAAAAATTTTGCCAGGTAAAAAACATAGATATTTTGTCCCCCGGCTTCTTTTGATCCGATTTCCGCCAATGGATCGGCGTGATCGGAGATTAGAAGAATACGCATAAAGTAAATTTAATCCCAGAAAATACTTTTTGAGTCATGCTTTTAATACGCTTTAGAAACTATTTTAGCGCGATAATTTTTTATTATTTCTCTATCGCTATCTGATCGCCTTCCTTGAGTCCTGAAACCACTTCCGCCATTCCATCGTCTCCTTCCAGTCCGGTTTGTATTTCTCTTTTCTCCACAGTTTTTTCTTTAGCATCAGTTAGAATGGTAACGAATTTTTTGTCTCCGTCTTTTTCTATTACTCCCTTGGGAATCATAAGCACATTGTCTTTTTGGGCCACTTTATCATAAATTGTGCAGTTCATGCCGTATCTGAAACCTACATCCGGATTGTCAACCTGCATTTTGACCACATAATAAACGACATTCTGGACGGTAACCGGAGTCGGATCTATTTCTGTTACCCCTGCATCAAATCTTTGATTTTCCGGATAAGCATCAAATTTGACACTTATTTTCTGGCCGACTCTGACTCCGGCAATATCCACTTCCGGAACCCTGGCTTCAATTCTCATTTCGTCTTCCCTGACAATCTTAATCACCGGGCTTCCGGCCTGGACTATTTCTCCTATATTCACATTTTTTTCAGCCACTGTTCCGCTAATCGGCGCATTGATATTGGCATATTGAAATTGTTTGGAAATTTCATCAACAACAGCCTCGGCTTGTTGGACCGCCGCCTTTTGAGCACTGCGTTGATCCTTAGTATATAAATCATCCTTATCTTTTTGATAAGCCAAAGTTTTTTTCTGGATCGTAACCGCTTTTTTTGCTTGTTCCAATTTTTCCGTTAAAGTGCCCGTATCAACACTGGCTAAAAATTGTCCCTGTTTCACTTTGTCCCCAACATCCACTTTAACGTTGATGAGCGGTCCGGATATTCGAAAACTGACATTAGCTTCGTCTTTAGATAAATATTCTCCGTTGGCTGAAATGGTCCGGGTTAGCGTCCCCTTGCTAACCGGAGTAAGTGTATAATCCGCTTTCTTGTTCTTATTTCCCCAAATTATGGATCCTATCGTTATCACAATAGCGACAACAATGATCCAATAAATTGCTTTCTTAACTTTTGGCATATTTTTTAATTTATAAATTTAAAAATTATTTATTGTAAAATCCCGTCTTTCATATGGATTACCCTATCAACATATTCCTCATCTTCCGATTCATGAGTTACCAAAATCACGGTTTGATTAAGTTCTTTGTTGAGTTTTCTAAAAAGTTCCAATATTACGGTTGACGTTTCCGAATCCAAGTTGGCACAAGGTTCGTCGGCAAAAAGAATTTTCGGATTATTGACCAAGGCCCTGGCAACCGCCACTCTTTGTTGTTCGCCTCCTGACATTTCGGACGGAAAATGTTTTATCCGATCACCAAGTTGAACCATCTCAAGTATTTCTCTGGCACGTTTTTTGCTTTCCCGTATGGAGCAACCTTGCAAAATAAGGGGCAAACTGACGGCTTCTTCGGCACTGAATCCCGGCAGGAGAGCGTATTCCTGAAAAACATAACCGAAGTGTTGAAGACGAAATTTTGTTTTTTCGCTGTCTGAAAGGGCAGTCAGTTCTTGCCCTTCAACAATTATTTCTCCTTCGTCCGCGTTATCCAAAAGGCTAAGTTGATGAAGCAAGGTGGATTTTCCACTGCCGCTTCTGCCCATAATCGCCACAAATTCCCCTTCCTTTACAGAAAAACTCACGCCCTTAAGAACATGCAGCGGAACTTCCCCTGAATAAGTTTTGTGCAAATTTTTTACGGTTATAATATCTTTCTCCATTGTTTTATTTGAATATTGAATCTAAAATATTTTTTCTGGCAATTTGAACGGATGGGATGAATCCGGCAATAAGCGATACGACTACCATGCTTATTTCCGTGCGCATAAGATCAAGGCTTTCAATATTAAGGCTGATATATCCGATAGGAAGCTCCAGCGGGTGCTTGAGAAAATATGGAGAGATTGCGTATTCAAGCAGGAATCTTCCCAAAATCACCCCCATAAGTCCATAAAAAAATGCTTGCAATACATAGGAAATAACAATAGTTTTGCTTTCCATTCCGATCGCTTTCAAGATTCCGATTTGTTTTTTCTGATTAAGCAAGTCGATATAGATGATTATGAAAATGCTGGCGCCGGAAACAGCCAGTCCGATAGCGTAAAAAATTAATTTTACAAAATCAAAGCTGTTTGTAACGGTTGACAGGGCGCCCAAAAAATCGCTCCAGATATAAAGTTTCAGTTTTTGCTCCAATACATTTTCTATTTTTGAAATATACTTATTCTCATCTCCCATAGTTGCAGTTTTTACAATTATCTCGTCGGCCAGGTCATGCTGTCCCAAAACATCTTCCATTTCATCTTTTGTTACATAAGCCTGCGCATCAGCCAGGAAACTCTTGGTAGCAAAAATTCCAGCTACCGTATATTTTCGGCTTATTCCATTGGGATAATAAACATAAACTTCATCTCCAACTCGGACCCCTCCCAAAGATGCTCTTTCAAGAGTAGCTTCGAAGCCTCCGCTGATTTCCCGTCCGAGAAGTATCTTGCCTCGATCTCCATCTTCCAGATATCTTCCGGAAACAATTTTTGAATTTATTTTAAGAACATTTGATTCCTCTGAAGGGATTACGGAATATAAGTATCCGCTGAAGTCTTTAACGTTAGTTCCTTCTTTCTTCTGATCATATGTGATTTTGACGCCTTCTTTATAGTGCTCTACCGCCCCAATAACACCTGGTATGCTTCTGATGTCATTTAATGTTTGATTCGCTTGTTTAATATAGTTGTCACTTTCACTTTCCTTGGTCGGTTCGATTACAATGTTTCCGTATTGATAATCTATAACCTGATTGTTTATAGTTTTTATAAGTCCGGACATCATGGACGCGATAAAAAGAATATTGATGAAAAGTAAACTTACCACCACTATGGTCATCACGACACTTTTCTTGTTGCTGCGTGTTAGCTGTTTAAAGCTGAACCAGCAGGCGATGAAAAAATTTCTAAGCATTTTGATTATAATTTAAGAAAATCTAAAAACTTACTCAGAACGTCCTTGTTTTCCCGATGTATCGATTCTTTCAATTGTGATAATTTTATTTTTGTCGCTTTTTCTCCAGCTGAAATTATATCTTTTCCGTCCAGAAATTTTCCCCAATGCGCATTTCCAACCCTGGGACTGATAACAATGTCGGCATTTTCGACATTTCGATAGGCCAGGTGATGCCGCAGGAGATTGATTGAATTTTCAGCCATTTTATAAAAACCGAATTTATTGTTTTCGCTGTTGTTGTCGGCAAAGTAATCGGCATCCAAATTAACCGCTATTACCAAATCCGCTCCCATTTTTCTCACCACTTCGACTGGAACGGGCAAAGATAATCCTCCGTCGACCAATAATTTTCCTTCCCTTTCCACGGGCCTAAAAACCAATGGCAAAGAAATACTGGCTCTGATTGCCGAGGCAACGTCGCCTTTGTTTATAACAACCGCGTCGCCGTTCTTAAAATTTGTCGCTACTACCGAAAGGGGAACTTTTAAATCCTTAAAATCCATTTTGTCGATATGATCTTCGATAAAATTGTTTACCTTTTTACCTCCCAGCAATCCCTGGCGAAAAGAAGGATCTATCAATGCTAAAATCATTTTCCAGTTAGTTCCCAACGCTATCTTTTCCACTTGTCCTATATCTTTGGTAGCGGCATAAAATCCGCCGACCATAGCGCCGATACTTGAACCGGCGATAAAATCGATCGGAATATTATTTTCTTTCAGAACTTTGATTACGCCGATATGCGCCAGCCCCCTGGGACCGCCGCTTCCCAACGCCAAACCGATTTTAGGTCGTTTTAGTTTTGCCATAATTTTAATCTGATTCTGCGGGATTATTTTTTACGTTGCCTACCAAAGCCGAAGCCTTATTCTTCATAGACGAAATAACCCGGCTCGCTGTTTTTCCTATTTCATCTCTGATATATTTTGCATTGTTATATTGCGATGGATAACCGACTAGTTCCATAAAACCAACACCGTTTACTTTTTTATCTTCGAATAATCCGCTGACCGTAAGCGGTCCCTCCCAATAATTGATTGAACCGAACAGCATTTCCTGATTTTCAATTTTTGCCGACAGAAGCAGATGTATATTTTTTGCCGGTATTTTGATTTCCCATAACATCGGATAAATAGCCTTGCTTTTAGGGCTTGTCCAATGTCCTTTCAGGGGAATAATTTTAATATTGTCATAATGCTCTTGCGTATTATCCGGATAAGAGATACTGGCCAAATAAGTTTTTTTCTGGCCGTCATCATACATAAAGCAAACCATTTCCGTATTATTGTCCAATTGCACCGAGAACCAATCCCACCTGTCTTTGGAATAACTGGCATCCGCCCACTGATGATCCACCCATGACTTGCCGGTAATATTCACCCATTTATCTTTAATTTTTATTCTGCCTTCTGTTTTCAGGTTGGTTAAGGAATAATAATAGGTTGCTTTAGAATGAAGATCAAGAAAACCCTTCCCGCCTTCCAGCAAGGGCTTTTTAATTGAAGTTAATATCAAATCCATATCTTCATTTTTTAAGCGGTATTTTGATTCGTCTGTTTTTTCAATAGCGCAGTTAGTATAACCGTTCTTAATTTCCGGATTGATGTAATTTATATGAAGCAGGGATTTGGAAAAACTGTCATCAGAAACAACAGAAAAGGGAGATATCCTATGCTGAAAACTTTTATTATTTATGTCTGAAACGAGTGAATGTGAGAAGTAGGATGTTTTAAGCGGAATCTTACTTAAAAAAGGTATTTTTACTTTTTTGACATCCACTTTGAACAGGCAATCCATATATGAATATTCGTTGCCATATTTGTCTTTAAGATGGCCGTTAAAATACCACCATTCAACAATGGCGTCATGAGCCGATTCGTCTTCTGGGAACTTTATAGGTTCATATTCTTTATACATAAATTGCTTTCAAATTATTAAAATCATTAAAAGACGCTCCATTTATTAGTTTAGATAGCTACGAAAATGAAGCGCCCAAAATGCTTTACATATTATCAAATGGCGGCTTTTTTTCTTGCCAAGCCCACACTAGATATCCGGCAATAGCAATAACCGCGACGACTCCAATTCCGATTCCAATTGTCATGGGACTTGACCAATCAATGTTTGCTAGAAAATTTGTTGGCATATTTTTATTTTTATTAACTCATTTATTAAGTCCTTGAGGCGGACTGGTCCTCGACCTTTAAAATAAAGCGGCAATAATTTGATCTGATATTTTTGCCGAATTTATTTTTTTATTAAGAAACGAATATTCCAAAAGCAATCCGTCCATCATGCCGGTAAGCATGGAAGTTAGAAGTTGGCTATCAACTTTACCGGTTAGTTTCTTACTTGCGAAAGCTTCTTCAATTATTGGTTGAATCAGATCAGCAACCCGTTCTCTTAATTGAGTAATGTGTTTTGTTATCTGTCTATCGGCCGGCGATAATTTTAACACTATAGATTTGATAAGATTTTTTTCTCTAAATCCAAACTCTAAGTAATTCTTAATCAGTTTGTGTAATTTTTTATCAATCGTGGTTTCGTTCATCGCTTCGGTAATAGCCAAACTCAAATCATCAAAAACTTCATCCAGTACTTTTTCATAAATTTCGGCTTTACCAGTGAAATGATAGTAAAGCGCAGCTTTGGTTATATCCAGTTTTTTGGCGATATCGCTCATAGAAACACCCAAATAACTATATTCGGAAAAAAACTGGCGGGCTGTGTCAACAATATATTTCTTGGTGTCTTGAATAACGTCTTCTGGTTGTTTTGCGATTGTTTTCATGCTTTCTTGGTTACTTCTTATTTACTTACCGATAGGTAAGCTATTTTCAGTATGCCTTAGGTGCAATTATTTGTCAAGCACATGTACGGGTTTAGGCACAGGGTTTTAGATCATAAATAAAAAAAGAAACACTTGTAATTAACAAGAGCTTCTTTTATCAGACTGAGACTAATTTGATAACCTATAAGTTATTGATACGACTACAAAGAAAGGCGCGCACTCCGAAGAGTATTTTCTTTGTAGAGCATTCATGTCGGAATGAGAATTGCTATGTGATTGATATCATGAATATATTTTGATGAAGTTAAGAATTATATTTTTCCTGGACATTCGGTCTCTGTCGACCCCCTCTTGCATTTCTCCTCAAATACTCCAAGCAAAGACCTGATTATATTTCCAGGAATCTTAATCGGCTGAAACAATTATATCTCGGAGCGCGATAAGTTACGGTAAAAATCCGGTAAAGATTTCGTCAATTTTGCAGAGCACTTCAATAATCGATATTCTTCATCTTTTTGAAAAAACTGCGCCGGGTGCGCGACGCCACTTTCCACCAATTGACTATTTGTTTGTTTTTTATTTCAATCACCACTCTGCCGAATCCTTCTTTCTCGATGGATGCAAGATCTCTCGCAATCTCCGAAAGCAGTAGGTTGCGTTCCTGCTCGTCCGACATATTCGTTTTTCGTTTATTTGTTCGGTTCATACTTCATTCTTTTTTTAAAAGCTATATGCCAATAAATCAGGGCGTGCCAAGCGTGATCCGTGCCGGTCGTCGATTCCCATTCCCGCTTTTCCTGTCCGAATTGATTGGTGACAGTTCGAGCATACATTGTCTGGGCGTGGTCTATCAGCATACGGAAAGTCGCATTATCCGGTTTCATGGCGAACTTTATTTCGCCGCGCCGCAGAGAAGAAATTGTGTCGTCGATGATGCGATTGCGCGAAGAGAGCACTTTGACTTCTTCCTCGAAAGCTTTGTCGTCCTCTTCTTTCTCGTCATTCCACCGGATCACTTCCAGCATCTTCGGATCTTCCTTGTAAAAATTTACGTATACGCGGTACGGAAATTGGCGGGCCAGACGCAGAGCCTCCTCCGTCCATGGCATAGCGTCGATAACGCATACCCGCACGTCATAGAATTGGATAAGTTCCGCCATATATTCCCAGCGCGTTTTGTTCGGATGATCTTTTATTTTACCGATCCAAAAAATTCCCTTGGCATTGCCGATTACGATGTGATTCTCATCCCCGGTATCCGCGCCCATCACATTCCAGCCGGATGTTTCAACTTCTTCATTTGTAATATTGCGAAGAAACAAGCTTTGTGAAACTTTTTGATCCGATGCGATATATGGCAATCCGAGGACGAAATTGTAGAAATATTTTTGGTCTTCGGCGCTGGCTTCTTCATCAAGAAGATCGGCCGCACTGCGCCATGGACATATCATCTGGCTGATCCAATATCCGCTTATTGGCTCTCCCGGATACCGGGCTTTCCATCGGCCGGTATCGCAGACCCAGCGAGGAGTGATTTCCTTCCGACATTTCTGGCAGACATAAATCCTTCGCTCGCGATCGACATTCTTTTCCCAATCCATATGCTGTTCATAATCGCAATGAGGACAATTAAACCGCCAGTGTTTTTGGTCTGATTGTCCGAACAGACGATCTATTCCTACATCCGGAACTGTCGGGGTTGAAAAATAATGCTGGCTTCTTATTTTCGAAAATCCCATACGGCTGGTATAGTCGCGAATGACCTCGGGCTTGGATTTGTCGAGTTCATCATGAATGTTGCGGTCCGAGGTAAGCATAATGGCTTCCTTTTCTGTATATGTCCCCTTAAAAAACAGGAATGATTTTCCGATCTGTTTTTGCTCTATTGAATCCACATCTCTTCCGCTCACTCCTTCCAAAACGCAAGGATTTGTTTTCACGATCCTGTTCACTTTGCTTTTTACAAACTCGGCCACGTCATCCGCCGTCGGCAAAGTGTAAATTTGATTGATACCCCAGAAGCGCGCCGCGTGGATCGCCCGCAAAATTTCCATCGTGCTCGCTCCGATCTGCGAACCTTTGCGTATGGCTTGCATCGGGGTTCTGTCCGAATAAATATCCAGCATAAAACGGTGGTCAGAAAATTCGATTGGTTCTCCGCTTTCGCTTTTTATTTTATTCCGCTTGATCCAATACAGAATGCTACTTTTTTGTTTTTCCTTTTCGTCCATAGAAATCTTTGATGGTTTCATCTATTGCCAATCCCAATTCCTCTTCTTCCGCAGTCGGCGGCTTTTGCTCTTCTTCCTTGATGCTCAATTCATGTTTGCCGAGGGACTCGCCCATCTCGGTGCGGAACATTTCCCATAGCTTTTTTATCTCATCCACCGTCGACCCCTCTCCCTTTTTTATCTGTTTTTTGAGAACCTGCAATTTTTCCCAAAATATCTCAGCAATAACACCAACTTTCTTCTGTTTAATTTCCTGGGCCTTTTTATGAAGACTCTCCAAATCTTCGGTTAGTTTCAGGTCTTTTCGTTCGACCCAGCGAAATTTTGAAGACCATTCGGCAATAGTTCTGAGTGTCGGCGGAGCTCCTAATCGCCCCCTGAGACCGGCCATTTCCGATGAAGAGTCAATGAAGCCTTGATGAAGTCCTTCCCACATGCGGTGGAGCTTCTCCAAGCTCCCTGATTCGCAATACAAAAGCCAGGCAGTGTATTGCTGTTCTGTCTCTTTCGGCATTTTGGAGGTTGTAAGAATTGGCTTGCTCATAATCGACCGGAGACCATGGTGAACCCTGGTGAAAATTAACCAGAGGTCATAGTGAACCCGGGTGCTTTAGTTTTTTATTTTGACTTTTTCCCAACGCTTTCTGATCACATCGCACCAGCGCGGATCCAGCTCCAACAGATAGCATGTTCGACCCAATTTATTGGCGGCAAAAAGCGTGCTGCCCGATCCGCCGAAAAAATCGACGACAGTGTTTCCGACCCGACTGGAATTTTTGATGGCTCGCATGATGAGCCACTCCGGTTTTTCGGTCGGATGCGCCATCTTGGTGACAGCCTTTCTCGGCATATCCCATACGTCGCTTTCGTTGTTGTCTCCATAGAAATAATGTCGCTCTCCCTTTTTCCAGCCGTACATAATCGGCTGAGCTTTCGTTTTGCTTTTGCTTCTTTTAGCCTTCATGATTTGCTCGTATTGCTTCTTGTAGTCGCCCCAGCCGATGGAAAAAGACGGTTTCACCCATACGAGTGTCGATGAAAATTCAAAACCTGAATTGAGCATCTCGTAGTACCACAGAGAATAACTGGTATAGCCGGTGCAGACATAAATCACTGCGCCCGGCTTCAGAATTTCATGATAATTTTCAAACACCTTTTTGCTGAATGCCTCGAAATCTTCCTGACTTTGCTGATCGCCAAGAATCCTGCCCTGCTCGGTCGGAAATTTTCCTTTCTTTTCATGACTGATGTGATCCACATTGTATGGCGGATCGGTAAAGACCATATCGGCTTTTACCTCCCCCATTAGTTTTTTTACATCTTCGATTTTCGTCGCGTCTCCGCACATGAGACGATGCTTTCCGAGTTTATAAATTTCGCCATACTTCGATTCCGGCTTTTTTATTTCCTCGTATTCTTCTTCGACAGTTTTCTCCTCTTCATCAAGCTCATCAAGTATCCGACTGTCAAGAAGATTGCTGATTTCCACTTCATTGAAACCGGTAACCGAAAGATCAAAATCTGAATGGTTAAGTTCCACCATGAGATCGGCCAACTTCTCATCATTCCAATCTCGCCGCTCGGCAATCTTATTCAAGGCTAGACTCAGCGCCTTTTCTTCTTCTTCAGGCAAATCCACCAAATCCACATTTTCCTTCGGTATCGTTTCCCAGCCCAACTCCTTGAGAACCATGACGGTCATATTACCGCCAATAATGAATCCTGTGCGGTTTTTATGAGCATTGACCGTTATCAATCCTCGGAGTCCGAATCTTTCGACTGATTTCTTCAATGCATCTATATCTTCTTGTTTGATATCCCGCGGATTGTAAGGCGGATGTTTGAGATCAGATATTTTTATTGTTTTCGTATTTTTATCCATAGGCGTGTTAAAAATAATTTAAAACGAATCCTTGTGCGCACCCACTTCGGAAGATCAGTGAATCTTTCCACAATATTTTCTCGCTGGATCAATTCTATGCGTCTTCTCCGTGCTTCAACCAGCAAGGCAGAAGGGATGCGAATATCTTCCGATGGACTATTCCCCCTTTGAGGAAGGATCTTCCTTCGGTAAAATTTTGGTTCTGACATATTCTTCTTCAATTAATTTTTTTGTTGTTAGGATGGCGTGTTCGACTTTTTCGGTTCGCTCGTTATATTCTGCCACCATTTCCTTCTTGGTTTTTTGACCGTCTAAATTGAATGGAGTCAAACGAGGAATCACCACGTCATCATCTTCGCGGTCTTCAAGATTGCGAATCGCAATTTCCAACCGCAACATTTCTTCCAATAGCGAGTCGTGAATCGACTCTAAAATTTCAAGTCTGGTTTTCATATTGTTGTAATTTCGAACTTATCTGTTTTCTCATTCCAACGCCAATATTCTTTTGATGTATGCGGAGGTCTTGGAAATGCAAACATTCGTTCCTGGTCAGCTCTTGATCGGGAACTGAAGCGCTCCGAACTGACTTGAATAAAACGAATTTCTTTTTTCCCCACTGCTACCAAATCCCAACACCCAAAAAGATCCTGCGGTTGAAATTTTGCAACACGGGCTTTTTCGATCCAATAGCCTTCCTGAGAAATAATATCCTGCGCTTTTTTCTCGATAATTTTTCCTTTTTGAGTTCGATTCATAATTATTTAATATGGCGGATTTTGTTTTTTTGTCCCGCCCTTAGCGGCAAGGCCGCCGATGCCTGTTAAAGTCCGACTGACGTCGGTCTGGCACTGCGCGGAAGTTCCGGCACGTCAAGCCGAACACTGACTCGAGCTTTGCTTCTGCGACCGACAAGATTCATGATCGAGCGTATCGCTTTGATAGCGCGTCCGTCTTTCCCGATCACGATTCCCGCATCGCCTTCGCCAAGCTTCACTGAAAGGAGAACGCCCATCTCATCAACATGCCTTGCTACCTGCACCTGTTCCGGATAAGTAACAATGGCCTGCAAAATCGCCTCCAATAAATTTTGATCTTGTTCCATAGCTTTTTTCTTTATGATTTTTTATCTTTTAGCCGCCTGTCGACCGCAGGCAGAAATGTGGATTAGCCACACTTGGAGAGTCAGACTTTCCGATTCCGAACACCTCAGGTGTCGCCAATGCTTTCTTCGGTTTTTCTTATTGCTCTCATAATCTCAATTGCCACTTGCGGGACAATCGCATTTCCGAGAGCCTTCAGTCTCTCTATCCGATGTCTTGATTTTGACAATTCAAGTCCGTCCAGTTCTGCGGATAGCCCATCATCCACTCCACAAAGTTCGGTTGCAACCTCAAGCCAGGAGCGTTCCCAACTTTTTCTCTCAAATTTGAACACCCACCTTTTTTTGCCTGATCGCTTCTTTCTTCCGGCTTTCTGATATCGTTCCGCATATCCATCACGCTCGGAGTGGGAAGCATGGCCAATACATCTTTTACTTTCACACCGAATCTCACTCCTTTTCGATTTACTCTGCTCCATCGTCCGTTTTTCAATTCCGCGTTCTTTACCGGCGACCCTTCTTTTTCGCTCACTCTCGGTGTCGGAAGCAACGCATTTATCGCTTCCTGAACTTGTTCTCCCATATTGTGTTTTCCCCTGTCTCTCATCGCCGCTCGACTGTCTTGCGCCTTCGGCGTTCCCAAAAGCTGCGGCCACAAGCGAGTTTTTCTCAAATCGCTCGCCCCTCCCGCCAAAAGCTGTTCGTAAAGATTGCCGGGCGGAACCGTGTTGCGCCCTGACTTGTTTCTGTTTGCCTGACGCTTCAGATAGCTTTCCGGATTTTTTCTTTCTATCGGCCGTATCGCCGACGGCGTGAGCAACAAACCAGATTCGGTCTCTTCGGTGCGGAGCGTTGACGGCGACAGCTGGAATAATAAACGGCTGGATTTCGTAACCGGAATTTTCCAGGTCAAGACACACTTGCTCGAATACCATTCCGTTTTGCATAGTAAACAATCCGCGCACATTTTCAGCGATGACCCAGCGCGGTTTTGTAAGGCGGATGACTCGAAGCATTTCCGGCCAGAGATAGCGGTCGTCATCGGTTCCCCGTCTTTTTCCGGCTTGGGAGAACGGTTGACACGGAAAGCCGCCCGTGAGGAGGTCAATACATCCCAAATTTCTGGATTGCTCAACACAAAATTCGTTGCTCCTTTTGCTTTCCAACTCTTGCTTGTTTTTCGTTGTATGTGGTCGCTTGCCGAAGGAGTTGGCAATAGATTTGATTTCTTTGATGTCCTCATATATTTTTGAATTTGGAAATCTTAATTTCAATAATCTCTGGCAGTAGGAATCGTTATCGCAAAAAACATGTTCCGAATTGGGCCAGACTTCTTCGACTGCCAGAGCGAAGCCGCCGATGCCTGAAAATAAATCAAGATGTTTCATATGCTTTTCTTTTTATTTTCGCGAAATACTGAATGATTCCTTCAGCTTCTTGAGCGCCTCGACCATTACGCTCATCGCGTTCGCTTCATTTTCGGTTTTCAGTTTTCTGCCATTGCCATACTGCAAAGCAATTCTTTCCAGGTTTCCGTAGAAACCATATTCTCGGGAACTTGCTTTGATGAAATCCCTGATCACTTCTTTGCAAAGCGCCGCCCCCAAGCTCGGACTCATTTCTTTTTTGTTCTGCAAAAACCATATGAGCTCGAGCTCGAGCTGAAATTCTGTCAGGTGCTGCAAGGCATGCTTCAGCAACTGGCCATCCTTATTTTTCACCAAAACCGGTTTGGTTTTTCTGATCGCTTGACATAGCTGACCGAACTTCCAGAAAAAATATCTGGACGGAACCGTTTTTTTATTTTGGCCAAGCTCGCTTGTCCGATAGGACTTCTTTGTAAACCCGGTTTCTTTTGTAGCCCGAAAATTTTTCGCGCGAAGATTTTTCGGGGGTTGTGGATAACCCTTCGATACCTCGCCTGATTTTTCCGCCCCCGAACTATTTTCGGGGGTAGTCTGCTCGGGGTTTTTCAGGCTGAGACGATAGAAGATTTTTCCGCCGCACTTCATGCGTTTTTGTGGCGAATCCAAGAGCTCGCCCGCTTCGTCGTGAGCCTGAATGATTCTCAACTCGTCCACCAATCGCTTGAGCGAATTTTGAATGGCCCTGTCGCTTCGGTTTATCTTTTTCATCAACTGGCCTTGACTTATCCAATCTTTTTCTTTGCGCCTTTTCGTTTCTGGATCCTCAATCCATCCCAGCGTCTGGTCGGCAACGACAAGAAGAATCCGCAGTTCCACATCGCTCAAAAGCGGCATCCATTTGCGAATGATAAGATGCGGTATCTGCGTCGTGTTGGGAATCAACGATTGTATTTCACATTCCATATTTTTTGACGAAAGGGAAACAGCCCTCTGTTTCCGCACTGACTTTTTACGGCCAGCAAACGCCTGAGAGCTGTTAAAAATAAATCGGGAAATGAGTCCTAATGTCTTCTTCCGCTTCTTCCTGCTCGTACAAATTGTCGGGATCGGGATCGACCTGTCCGATACCCCTGCATTTCTTGCAGTAGATGTTTTCTCCGTCACATTCTTCACATTGGCGTTTTTCGCCGTCGAGAATGTACTGCCGTATCTTTTTTTCTCGCAATTTTTTTGGAAACTCGTTCCATTCGAGATTAAACGCGTATTTCATATCAATAATTGGCTACTATCGTGCAAGGCTCACCCGTCTTCTTTTCTTTTTGCTCGCACAATTTCACAAAATCAATGAAACTTTTTTTGACCATGTCGATCCGCTTTTTCCTTATTTCTTTGTAGAGTTTTCTCTCCCGTTCTTCGACCAGTTCGAGAGTCCGCGGTAATCGTTCCCGCAAAACTTTAGCCGGTATTTTCGCTTCTCCTTTTTTGGAAAAAACTTCCTGAAACATGTAGTGGGTCGCGTAAGGATTGCCGCGATAAGCTTCCCTCAGATATCCCACGTGCCCGTGCACTGCGGAAAATCCGGCGAACTGTTCCTGTACTTGTTTGGGCGTCTGGTTTTTCCAGTGCGCATAAATATCTATTCCCATAACTTTTATCTTCGGCAGGTATCCATCTTCGATTTATTCGCCCTATCGGCGGAATCGGATATTGAAAACCTGGTTCATTTACATCCCCGAAGATCGAGCCATTGACTCCGGGGATTTCTTTAATTACTTGGCGGCTCAATTCGACTTACGGAGCCGTATTTCTTTTGGTAGTCAGACAGACTTTTATTTGAGGATGTTCATCGCCAGCTTCGCTTGGGTCGACCAGAACGGACTCCAATATCCGCTTTGACCATCCACCGTGATTTGGGCGAGCGAGGCGAAGAGAATCATTATGTCGAGCATTACCAGGAAGGCGGCCAATTGCGTGGCGCAGACGATTGATTTCTTGGCGTGCTCGTAAGTTACTGCGGTCATAATTTTGGTTTATCCTCGGCCGTGCGATATGCGCCGACCGGAAGATTATTACTTAAGCTGCTTTTTGATTTCATCGATCAGAGCTTTCCTGATCTGATCGAAGGCGTAGCCCGCCATTTCGCTTTGGGTTTCTCCGTCGGACAGTTCCGTCGTAAGTTTTCCCATCAGTTCGCCGGTCTCGTCGGAGATATTATCTTCGAGATTCTCGGCAAGCAATTCGGCTTTCGCCCTGATGCGGTCACGCATCACTTTTCCAAGCACTTCGCCACGCAGGCTTTTTTTGACTTTGATTAAATTTTTCATACTTGTTGTTTGTCAACTTTTGTAAACTTATGGCGGACTCAGGCGCCGCGTACCTCGACCTATCAACGAGCAACTTTTATTTTCGGGCGACGGATTTTTGGCATAGAAAAAACCCAGTCTTTCGACTGGGTTTTGCTTTACTCTTGGCACAAAGCAACTTATTTTTCAGCTCCTACTTACCACAACACTTCTTGTATTTTTTCCCGCTTCCACAAGGACATGGGTCATTGCGGCCGACTTTATCATTGTTTATGATCGGTTTTTGAGGTGCTGGCGCTTCACCATTTTCTTGCTTTTGAGCCCAGCCCGCATCGCTACGCGAAGCGTTGCTGGCGGGTGCGCCGAATTGCTCGGCGTTTTCTTCAGCTCCTTGAAATTGCGCATTTTGTAGTTGAGATGACGCTTGCATTTCCGCTTTGGAAACCGGAGTAATTTTGAAAATAGTCCTGACAGTTGTAGAACGAATATTGTCCATTAAATGAGAGAACAAATGAAAAGCTTCGCGTTTATATTCCACTAATGGATCTTGCTGGCCATAGCCGCGCAGACCGATGCCTTGCCGCAGATAGTCGATTTCATCCAAATGATTCATCCACAATGTGTCGATTGTTTGCAAAATAACAGCTTTTTCAACTTTCCTGAAAATATCAGGACTGATTTCGTTTTCTTTCTGAATGTAGGCTTCCTTGGCTTTGCCCATGACATAATCAGTCATGAGTGAAATTTTTTCGGCTGTATTTTTGGATTTGTCATCGCGAATTTGCTCTAGTTTTTTACGATCCTGATCCGAAAAATAGAAAATGTTTTGAAGTTCGGTCGCCACTAGTTCTATGTTCCATTCGTAGTCTTCGCCGACACATTGCACTGAAATCGTGCGTTCAATTTCTTCTTCGATATGGCGCATCATTTCACCTTTAACTTCTTTGGCTGCCAAAAGATCTTTGCGTTTCTTGTACACAGTTTCACGCTGCTTGTTCATAACATCGTCATAATCCAAAACATGTTTTCTGATGTCAAAGTTGTAGCCTTCAATTTTTGTCTGAGCGCTTTCAATTGTTTTGGAAATTATCGGATTCTGAATTGGCTGATCTTCCGGCAAACCCAACGTGTCCATCATATTTTTCAACTTATCGCCTCCAAACCGGCGCATCAATTCGTCTTCCAGCGAAACATAAAATTGGCTGGCACCAGGATCGCCCTGGCGTCCGGCGCGACCCCTGAGCTGATTGTCAATGCGACGTGCTTCATGACGCTCAGTACCGACAATAAATAATCCGCCGACTTCCCTCACGCCTTCGCCCAATTTAATGTCAGTTCCGCGACCGGCCATGTTGGTGGCAATCGTTACCGCGCCTTTTTGTCCGGCACCCGTGATGATCGAAGCTTCTTTTTCATGATGTTTCGCGTTCAAAACTTCGTGTTTGATGCCTTCCCGTTCCAAAAGCGCGCTCAAATATTCCGATTTTTCAATCGCAATCGTGCCGACCAGAAGCGGCTGGCCTTTTTTGTTGCATTCTTTGATAAGTTCAACAATCGCATCGAATTTTCCTTTTTCCGTCTTATACACCACATCCGGCAAATCTTTTCTGATCATCTGCTTGTTGGTGGGAATTTCCAAAACATCAATTTTATAGACTTTGGAAAATTCTTCCGCGCTGGTCGAAGCTGTTCCGGTCATACCGGCTAATTTTTTGTACATGCGGAAATAGTTCTGGAATGTGATCGTGGCCAAAGTCCTCGATTCCTTCTGAACTTCAACTCTTTCTTTGGCTTCAATCGCCTGATGCAGACCATCGCTGTAGCGCCGGCCCTCCATCAAACGTCCCGTGAAATCGTCCACGATAATAACCTGCCCCTCTTTCACGACATAATCGCGATCACGCTTAAAAATCACTTCAGCTTTGAGCGATTGTTCCAAATGATGGACATAGTTTATTTTTCCCAATTCATAGATATTGCCGACACCCAAATCTTTTTCTACTTTGGAAATTCCTGATTCAGTCAGCGCCACCGCTTTCATTTTTTCGTCAACTTCATAATCTTCTTTTTCTTTGAGCCGCGGAACAATCTGCGCAAACCTTTGGTAAAGTTTAGTTGATTCGGTGTCCGGCGCGGAAATAATAAGCGGTGTTCTGGCTTCATCAATCAAGATTGAGTCAACTTCATCAACAATCGCATAATTCAGCCCTCCTGATGTTTCGGGACGTTGCGACATTTCTTCAATGCTTTGCACCATATTATCCCGCAGATAATCGAAACCGAATTCGTTGTTGGTTCCATAGGTGATGTCGGACGCGTAGGCTTCCCGCCGGGTAATTTCCTCGAGGTTTTGCATTTCAACGCTGACTTCGTCATCATCAATAACTTTTGATTTATAAAGATAGGAAACGTCATGCATGATGCAGGCTGTGGAAAGTCCCAAGGCTTCATAAACGCTGCCCATCCAGTTGCAATCGCGCTTGGCCAGATAGTCATTGACGGTCACCACATGCACGCCTTTGCCGGAAAGAGCGTTGAGATATATCGCCAGCGTCGAAGTCAAAGTTTTTCCTTCACCGGTTTTCATTTCTGTGATTGTGCCGCGATGAAGGGCAATGCCGCCCATCAGCTGGACGTCATAGTGCCGTTCGCCGATTACCCGCTTGGCAACTTCGCGCACCACCGCAAAAGCCTCGGGCAGAATATCATCCAGAGTTTCACCTTTATCTAGTCTTTCTTTGAATTCTTCCCTTTTGTTTTTTAATTCTTCGTCAGAAAGCTCGCTAATTTTTTTATCAAACGCGTTAATAGAATCTACAATGGGTTGCAGTTTTCTTATTTCCCGTTCGTTCGATCCGAAAATTTTGCTAAATAATGTCATAAAAGTAATTTTATAAAGTTCTTAAGGTTTATCAAGCAATTTTTTACGCTACACACAAAAAACCCTGCTACGGGCCTATCCCTTTGCTAAGCTAAAAAACATTAATTTACCTCATTATTCTAACAAACAAAAACCCCCTAGTCAAAGGAGGTTTTAGCACAAATAATTTGTTACGTAGCATGCTACGTAACAAGCAAATTTTTTACTTTACTTCCTCGCCAGCTACCATTTTTTCTTTTAGCTCTGCTCCGCCTTGTTTTTTGAGCGTGCGCAGACGATCCATGGTGTGCGTGATCTGATTTTGCAGTTCATCAACAACCAAATCTACTGAGGCTTCGACGCTGTCTGTCGTATTGTCCGCTCGAAACATATTGCGCGGTGTGTGCACCATGACTTCAACACGAAATTTTCCTTTTTTGTCCAAATCAATTTCCACTTCAGCTTTCAAAATATTTTCCACAAACTTGTCCAAAGTGCTCAGACGTTTTTCAATATATTCTCTTGTCCGCTGATCAATTTCCAATCCCTTAAAAAAGAAACTCATGTTTTCTGTCGTGCTCATACCCGGTAGTAGAATTTTGACATTTTATATTTAATAGTTAATAAAACATCAAAATTTTAGTTTAGTTTATTATTCTAGCCTTTCGCTATTTTTAACGGCGTACCGCCAGTCAAAATTTCACTACCGGGCATAGTTTTTTATTTTTAATTATTATTAAAAACCAACTAATTTAACTTCTGATTCCAATTGGATATTAAATTTTTGTCTAATTTTTTGCTTGATTATGCTGGAAAGCATAATAATGTCTTCCGCTGTGGCTCCGCCGGCATTCACCAAAAAATTGCCGTGTTTTTCACTTATCATTGCTCCACCAACCTTTTTACCGCGAAAACCAATCTGGTCAATCAGCCATCCAGCGGGAATTTTGTCATCTATACATTTTATACCCTTTTCCTGTTCAAATTCTTTCCGCAGCTTTTCATCAGCCACAATCGGATTTAGGAAAAACGATCCGGCACTGGGACTTCCCTGAGGCTGAGCATTAATTCTTTTATTTATTATTTCCCTATTTTTTTGCGCAATTTCTTCTTTCTTGCCAGATTGCAATTTTATTTTTGCCGACAGGACAATCAGATTTGGATCTTTTTTGAAAATACTGCCCCAATAATTAAATTCGCATTGTTCTTTTTTAAAATTTTTTATCTGCATATGGCTAACATCCAAAAATTCAACGCTTTCTGTGACCGACGCCATGTCATCTCCGAAAGCCCGCGCATTGCCCCGCACCGCCCCGCCCAGCGTGCCTGGGATGCCGGCCGCCCATTCCATACCAGACAACCCTGCTTCTGCTGCCTGTTTGACCAAGCCGGCCAGACTGGCTCCTGAATCTATTTCAATCAATTTTTGTTTTTCATCAACACTGATTTTATCCGCTTTTATTCTGATAGCCAATCCGTCAAAACCTTTGTCGCTGACCAAAATATTGCTGCCGCCGCCCAAAATAAAATAGGGCAGCTTTTTTTCTGCTGCATATTTAATAGCTTCAGAAATCTCATCTTTGTTTTGAGCTTCGACAAAATATTTCGCCGGTCCGCCGATTTTAAATGATGTATACGGAGCTAGAATTATGTTTTCTTGAATATTTAGCATGAGTTTTATTTGTTCTACACTTTGCAAGGCTTTCGCATTTATTTTTTTGCGAAACTCTACGCAGGCGCCTTGCAATTGTTATGTTTAGAATTATCTTGCTAGATTGCCGTGATAATATTTTAGCACTAAACTTTCGCGCCGAGCAGTGAAGCAAAAAAATAAATGTGAATGATTTGCTTTTTTACCTTTTATTGTTTTCTGATTTCCGCCCTTCTTCAAAGAAAAATACCGCTAGAGCTGTTACTAAGGCCACCATCCAATCTTTCCAAGTTATCGGCAGCATATGCAAATATTTTTGGAAGAACGGCACATACATAAAGGAAAGAAATATTCCCACGGAAATAATGATCGCTCCGATTGCATACTTGTTTTTGAAAAAACCAATAGTGAAAACCGAGAGTGTCTGGCTGCGCGCTTGCAGCAAATTTGCCATCTGCGACATAGCTAGCACCGCATAAGCGGCTGTTGTGGATGTTAAATATAATACACTGTCAGCGTCAATTTTCTCACCAAAATCCCAACCGCCGCGCCTCATGGAGAGAATAAACGCCACAACTGCCCCAACTGCCATTATAAGGCCAACGCGAGTCAAACGCCAGATGCCGTTTTTATCTATGATTTTATCTTTTATCTTAAAAGGTTTTTTCTTCATTACGTCCGGTTCGGATGCCTCAAGACCCAAAGAGAACGATGGAAAAATATCCGTACCCAAGTCAATCGCCAAAATCTGAATGGCAGAAATCGGCGCTGGAATCTGCAGCAAAACCCCGATTATAACCGTAAAAAATTCACTGACATTCGACGTAAAAACATAATACACAAATTTTTTCAAATTTTGATAAATAGTCCGGCCTTCTTTGACCACGCGCACTATGGAAGCAAAATTGTCATCCATCAAAATCATATCCGAAGCTTCTTTGGCCACATCAGTTCCGATGTTGCCCATCGCCATTCCGATGTCGGCTTTTTTAAGCGCCGGCGCGTCATTGACCCCATCGCCCGTCATTGCAATCACAAATCCACTTTTCTTAAGCATCGTAGCTATGCGCAATTTTTGTTCCGGCGCGATGCGCGCAAAAATAGTTTCTTTTTCCGAAATCTTTTTGACAACTTCCCGATCGGAAAGTTCATTAAGTTTTTTCCCGTTGATAATTTCAGGGTTCGGCAACCGTAAAAGTCCGATTTTTCTGGCGATAGCCTCAGCCGTTACTTCATAATCTCCGGTAATCATAATGACTTTTATTCCCGAATCAATGCATTCGCTGATTGCTTTGGCCACATCCGCCCGCGGAGGATCTATCATGCCCATCATTCCGATCCAGACAAGTTTTTGATCGGCCTGTTCCAACATATCGCCCACCTCAACATCATCCAAACTCCGTTCAGCAAAAGCCAAGACGCGCAGCGCTTGCTTGGACATCAGATTGAAACTATTTTTGACTTTCTCTTTTTCCGCTTCAGAAAATATAATGACTTTGCCATCAATTTGTTTGTGCGTGCAGAGTTCCAAAATCACGTCCGGCGAACCTTTGACAAAAGAATTTACCTCGCCACTTTCAGTATTTTTATAAATAACCGACATTCTCATTTTTTCCGAAGAAAAAGGAATTTCATTGATCTTTTTTTCCTGTTTTAAAACTTTTTCAATATTTTGGTCATATTTTTTCGCCACCACCAGCAGCGCGCCTTCAGTCGGATCGCCGGTTATGGAAAATTTACTTCCAGTTTCAATCAGTTTTGAATCATTGCATAAACTGGCAATGCGCATCATTTTTGAAAGCAGCGGAAAATTTTTCTGGTCCACGCTTCTGCCAAATTGATAGAATTTGCCTTTCGGTTCATAACCCGCTCCGTCCACGGTAAATTCATCGCTGCCGGCCAGAATATTGGTCACCATCAGTTCATTGCGGGTAAGAGTTCCGGTTTTGTCGGTGCAGATAATATCAACTGAGGCTAATGTTTCAACCGCGTTCAATTTTTTAGCCAGCACATTATGCTTGAGTAGTCTCTTCATGCCCAGAGAAAGCGCCACGGAAATTGCAGCCGGCAAACCTTCCGGCACCACTGAAACTGAAAGCGCCAGCGCGAAAAGAAAATTGTCATACCAAGAAATATCATAATAATAGCCGGCAATCATCACCAATATTCCAATGCAAACCGCCAAAATCGTCACGTCCCGGCCCAACCCCCGCATCTGTTTTTGCAACGGCGTTTCATCTTCCTTGACTTCATTGACCAAATAGGCAATTTTTCCCAACTGCGTGTTCATGCCGATATGGACAACCATAGCCATAGCTTCGCCGCGCGTTATATTGGTTCCCATAAAAACCATATTATCAATATCGGTTAGCGGCACATTTTCTCCGGAAATTTTGCCTGCTTTTTTCTTTGATGGTTTTGATTCGCCGGTAAAAATAAATTCATTAGCATAGACATCATAACCTTCCAAAAGATAGGCATCCGCCGGCACTGTGTCTCCCGGCGAGAGAAAAATAATATCGCCCGGCACCAAAAAACTGGCGTCAATTTCAATTCTCTTGCCATCCCGCAAAACTCTGGTTTTGTCGGAAGCCAATTTTTTTATATTTTCCAAAACTCTCTCGGCTTTGTATTCCTGAAAAAAACCAATAGCCGCGTTGATAAAAACTATCAGCAAAATAATAACTGTGTCTCTGATTTCTCCGAACATGAACGCCAGAAACCCCGCCACCAGCAAAATCCAAACCAGCGCATCATTAAACTGATGAGCCAAGATTGGAAACCAGCGGCAGCCCCGCTTTTTTCTGACAACATTGCGTCCATATTCATCAATTCTTTCCTTGGCCTCTTTTGAAGACAAACCTTCTTTGGTGGCAGAAAATTTCTGCAAAACTTCCGCGATGCTCAAATTGTATATTTGTTTTTTCATTTTTGTTACTGAACTAGTTACTGAACAAAATTTTCTTTGTTACGTAACATGTTACGTAACAAAATAGTTATGTGAATTTTAACTAACAGACAGTCCTGTCGGACTGGCCGGTGACGTGTTGTCGACTGTTTGATTAACATCATATCCAGTTACTCCATACTTTGTGTAATCACATGTTCCCGTAAGACCCGTGAGAGTGTGCGGACAAGTAGCTGGAGAATAATACTCGGTCCATGTGTTTGTAGCGGTACATTTATATAGCTTACTTTGGTCTGTCCTCCAAAAACCAACTCCAGTGACACATGAAGTTGGCATTGAAGTGCCACTTCCGACCCCAGTCGTGCAAGCTCCGCCAGCTACACAAGATGCCCCATCAGCTGTGTGATAATCTCTATTTGGAATAATATGTGGGCTCAAATCTGCTGTTGGTGTATTAACCTTATAAACAACATCATAGGCAGAACCATTCTTTAAATTTCCCCAAATAAACGCAGATGTTTGAGATTGTATTACATTAGGAACAACAGGATGCCCAGCTGCAATAGAGTCGTAAGACCTGCCTATTTGATCTCTGCAAGGATACCCGTCAGTTATTCTGTATGTGTCTCCAATATCCCAGTCTTGTCCATCAGATAAGCTGCAAGTTATTGCATTTTCTGTATTATCAGTAATTACACAATAGGACTCTTTGCCGGAAGTTGTATTATAAACAGTAGCTCCAGCAAATCCAGTTCTTGTTACCAGAGCACCAGAAATCCAAGTAGCTGTGTCATCAACTAAAGTGGCACAATTGCCTGTGCAATCTGTTCCGTTCCCAGTATGTGTTCCTGAAAAGTGAGTATCTCCATACAAAGACTTATTCGCTGGCCAGGAGCTATCAATAGTTAAATTTCCATCCCAAGAACTGTCTCCTCTGCATGCTCCAGCGATAGGACCTGGAATTTGCACAGAACTTCTTACATTATCAAATTGAAGTGGTTTAGTCATACCGCTAGCTGGAGAGTACACTATGCTATTGTCCCAAATAACTCCCGAACCAGACCTTATTTGAGTCCATCCGTTTGTCCATGCTGTTTGATTAATCAGGTTGTGATATATTTCCCACATCTGAACCCCACGCATATAATAAGTATCGAGATTATTAATAGAATGAACAGCTACATGAGAATTCCCTTCTATTGAGTTGATGGTATTAAATCTAAAAACTAATCTTCCACCATTTTCTCCATCGGTTAGATACCCAGAACCTCTATCGATATAAGTATTCCCCTCGACATAGACAACACTATTATCATCCGTACCAAGATTGCCCAAGGGCGGAACGGTATTAAATAATTTATTGACTTCTTCTAATCCTTCTCTAATAACAGGATACGCCCACACAGTCCAAAGATTGTTATTGTAAACAACTCCGGATGGACTGCCGTCAATATACTGGTGCCACCGAATACCTAATGAATACCCGGACGCCCAAGTATTGTCATGTATTTTAAAGCCCCTAGGATTCCCATCAACATAAACTGTACCATTAAAAGTAAGCCCGTAAAGTTCAAGCGGAATAGTTGCAGGAAGCGTTATTGTTATTCCATTTGAGGAAGCCGTCGTATCTCTTCCGGCTCCTTTAATTATTACAGAAGATGCTGCCCAGCTTGTTATATCAACATCAGAAAAGGTAATGGTTTCTGAGATAATGTCTATTGTAACCACACCTGTATCGTCAGCAGAAGCTGCCACGCACTGGTCAAAAGTTCCGTTTGTCGGAACAGTACAAGTATAGTCTGCCTGCGCATTTCCCCATACCAAAAACCCGCTGAGGAAAACTAGGCAGAAAATAGCCCCGGTTAAATATGATTCAAATTTAGTTTTGTAATAATTTTTTGTTTTCTTGCTAGACATAATCTTGTTCTGAAAATCCAGTTTATTTAACGGGGTAAATTTTTTTAAAATGTCTTTTCATTTTGTTACTGAACAAAATTTTCTTTGTTACGTAACATGTTACGTAATAAAATAATCATATAAATTCTAACTAACCGCTAGTCCGCTTGGTGCGGCGGGTGCGATTATGTCGTCACTAATTATATTATATCCAACTGCTCCAATAACATTCAAATCACACGACCCGCTATAGCCGAAAAGTTTCAGCAATGGATGCGGACAAGTTGGCTCTGGAGAATAAGTTGTTGCGATGCCGCTACAAGATGTTGGCATAGTTGTGTGATTTTCACCATCACCATGACAAAAATCTCTACCTTCAACTGCATAAGCTCCCCAATAAGATACAATGGCACTGCTTATGTCCACATGAGCCGGAACAGGATCATCATTTCCTTTGTAAAACCAATTGTTCCATAATAAAGCTGGATAGCGAGTAGGTTCTCCCGTCACAGGATCATCGGGACCCATCCCAACCTGATCCCTACAAGGATATCCAGGAGCAGTTTCGGGCTCTTCATTGCCATCCATGGCCTGACATTCAGCAGGATGATTATTACAAGCCGTTGGATCGCTAGGATTGCACTCATAAGGCGAAGTGCCAAATTCAGGAGCAGCGTGTTCACCTAGACAAACATAGTAAACCGTCCCGTCACATTTATAATTACCCCACGGAGCTTTAACCCCGCCGTTATTTAACCTATCCAATATAAAACTGATTCCTTGGTTGCCATTGGTAAAAGCTATTGGAACTCTAACATTGTTGTTATAAATAACTCCCGTTCCTCCCCGACCAGCAATTGCCCCTGGCGTATAATTGGTAGAAGAACTTATATCGTTATTGTGAATATCCCACGAGACTTGGCTACGAGAAGTAGAACTGTCATGACCAGACCAATGAAAATGAGTCATTGTATTATATCGACCCACCAGACTGGCACCATAACCAGTATCGCACAACATGAAATTATATACCTCTGATCCGCCATGCCATCCGTATTGTCTGGCAATATTTCCTTCCAAATAAACAGCCTTGAATGTTCCCAGTGGAATTGGCTCAATATGCTTGTTATTTCCTTGACCATAAGCTGATGAATAAGTTCCGGCATAGTCAGCTAATTGTCCATTCCAATCCACCTTGTTGTTTGCAATTACTCCATATAAATCTTTTGTTCCCCTAATTAGAACACCCCTGGCTTCGTCATCATTGCTAGTGGTTGGTTTATAAAAAATATTATTATCCACCGCAAAACCGCCATCTGGAGGCACCGAAGAATTGCCAGTAATGTATATCGGATTAGCTTTACCGAGAAATTTTAAACCTGTAAATCTGATTATTTTGTTTTCTGCCATGGTAACATTAAAAGATTCATGATTCCACGCTACCGATCGTGGATCACTAATTATTGTATTTCCAACATCTTTTGATCCAGCGCCTTTTATAATCAAAATAGAGACATTAGTATAATCAGATGACATATTAATACTTACATCCGCATCAAAGTTGTAGGTGCCTGCCGGAAGATTAACGGTTACCTCTCCAGTCAAATTTTTTACTTCATCTAAAACGGCTACTACACCTTCATCGGTAAGTGTTGTCACAGTGCAATTCCACACACTTTCAGAACCGGTGCAATAAGCCGCTTCGGCTTTTTGACACATCAAAAACCCGCTGAGAAAAATTATGGGAAAAAGAATTTTTTTTGATATTTTTATCATATAATTTTTAACTTTTCACTTTGAACTTTTAACTAACAGCTAGTCCTGTCGGACTAGCAGGTGCGACAATATCATTCATTTCTGTCCGGAGCGGATGCGGATAAGTGTAGGGCGTGTAATATTCTGTCCATGTATTATCAGCTGTACAACGATAAAGTGTCCCCTCAATAGGAGTCTCTGGATCTTTGCCGACCATTCCGGTCAGATCAGTGCAAGATTGGTTTGTTGCCCAATAACCAACTCCGGTTGTACATGTATCAGGACGATTAGCCAAAGTTCCGCAACCAATTCCTGATGTGCCATCAAATGAAAGATCGTAATCATAGTAATCGCGATTGGGTTGGATAGTTTTTGTGCCTGACCGCACGCTGGCAGAAATCAAACTACTATTATATCCATTGATGTTTGACCAGAAATAAGCAGGCAGGTCTGTTTGAGCATAAGCAGCTCCAACTGTCCACATTGTGGAATCAGGACCGCGCCCGATTTGATCTCGACAAGGATAGCCATCAGTGACTTTATATGAATCTCCTGCAGTCCATCCACTGGTTATTGGCGTGTGAGTTATAACTGTTGCAGTATTAGCGTAAATATACGCATTCTGTCCGGTTGTTTCGTTATAAACTGTTGCATACCAATAAACTGCATAATCATCATCAACAGCAAAATAGTTATTTGATCCGCCCTGCAGACCGCCAGAACAAGTCAGAGAAGTGCTGGTAATTGATGTGATGCGGCACCAGCTATTATCTGTTGTATTCCGCAACAAAAGTCCAGTGAGTGAACTACTGATCGGAAAAGATTTTGTTGAATCCGTAACAGTTGTTGAGCTTTGTGATCCTGTATTCGAACCTGTATATAGTGTTGATGCTAATGAATTGGCCGTCCAAGACTTTGCTGAATCAAAAAGCAATGTGGACGTACTGCCTGTTTTTGCTGTTCCGGAACCGCTATCTCCATAAACGGAAGCAGAAATCGCCGTGTTTCCATCCCATACAGACGCACCATTACAAAATCCGGCATCATTAGTAAAATCAGGAGTAGCGTTATATGAATTATTTGAAGTCAAACCATTTGCCGACCTAACATTATCCAAGAATAGCGTTGAAGACGCAACCCCTAAATTAGCATAGTTATAAAATATATTACCTGTACCACCCCTAAAAAATACAAGCTGAGACGGATTGCCCGTAATGTAATTTCCATAAATCTCCCACTCTTTTGTAGCACGATGCGCTGGACCCTGGATAGAATGCGTCATCATGTCGGTGTTCGGCATATTTACTGTATTATATCTAAGAACATAGTGGCCGGCATAATTAGCATCGGTAATAACACTAACAGGGGTGCCACGATCCATAATATTGTCTTCAAAATAAACATTTTCCTTTTCCCCTAGAGCACTTGGAAGCGCCCAAAATCCATTATCGGTATTCCCAGTTAAATTATACGATCTGCCGGCCACAAATATCTTACAATGCATTAATGTATTGTTATCAACTACTCCTGTTGGAATCCTGTATGCTGCCAAATTGGACGCATCCGCAGCTACGCAAAATTCCCAACTTGCTTGGGTTTCGTAGTCGTATATGTCTTCCAAATAATTGTGATCTATTCTCCAATTTTGACCTTGAGCATATATCATTTTTGCTGGAGAACCATTATTTGAAGAGCCGCTATTTAAAAATCTAAAGCCGGAAATCCTAGTGTTGTCAGATTTAAAATTCACAAACGTATTTAAAGCTGATCCGGTACCCGTGATTACCGTTCCTGAAATTGACGATCCGGCACCAATCAATTTTATTGTTTTTGCTTCTGGTATTGAAACACCGCCAGTCCAGCTGTATGATCCAGCCGCAACGTTGATAGTATCTCCGCTGGTTGCCCCATTAACGCAGGCTTGCACTTCAGTTTGAGTTGGGCATGAATCGGTTGTGCAATACCATGTCGGACTTGAACCCGTGCAAGCAGCTTCAACATTTTGGCACGCCAAAAACCCGCTGAGAAAAATTACTATAAATAAAAGTTGTTTAAAATATTTCTTCATTTTTACTTTATGAACTTTAAAAACTTTACAAACTTTTAACTAACCGCAAGTCCAGTCGGGCTGGCTGGTGCAACAATATCACTTGCTTCAGTTCGTAGAGGATGCGGATAAGTGTAGGGAGTATAATATTCTGTCCAAGTATTATCAGCAGTACAACGATAAAGCGTACCTTCAAAATTCGACGTATGATCAGCTCCAATAAATTCCGTAAAATCGGAACATGATTGATCTGTCGCCCAATAACCCACCCCCGTTCCTGTAGTTTCATTATATGTACACGTTGCTGGCATATTCGCCAATGTGCCGCATCCAACTCCACTTGTGCCATCAAAAGTAGCGTCTTCAACAAAATAATCTCTGTTAGCTTGAATATGATCCGTGTCTGTATTATATATATTGCTTATTCCATTTTCATTTCTATTTAAAAATACGTACACTGGCTGCGTTTCCTGTATTGGAGAAGGATTTTCAGTATTAGGATTCCACAATGAAGCATCTGGCCCCCTGCCTATTTGATCCCGACAAGGCCAGCCGGTAGCGTCCAAATTTCCATCAGGATACATACTCCCATCGCAAAGTCCAAATGCCCCCACTGACGTATAAGATCTGACTTGAGAAAATTTTATTTCAGCATTATGATACCCGCTCTGCGTATTTCCAAATATAATTCCGGTTCCGCCATTTATAAACAAAGCGCCTGTACCCTCTGATGAAGTATGGGTGTGACTATTTCCATATATCTCCCAATTCTTTGGTGCTCTTTCATCGTCTGCTTGCAAACCATGAATCATAAATTGAGAACCAGTAACAGTATTATACCTTGCCACATAAAATCCCGCCCTATTACAATCGACGACATTTCCTCCGCTTGCTCCTACGGTTTTGTAAAAACTATTGTCTTCTATGAAAACAGCGCTGGAGGTTCCCAGAGCAGATGGTTCTGACCATCTTATTGAATTTTTTTCAAAAGTTCCCATACCTTCAACATCAATTCTCCCCTGAACAAAATCATTATTGTCAATCAATCCAGCTGGAGAATTACTAACGTTAGTACCATTGGCTATAATAGAATATCTGGAAACTCCTGCGTTGTTTGTAATTCTGCAATTATCAATTCTCCATCCTAAACCTCGAATTTGAATAGATGGGGTATCGCTATCAATAGTAACGTCCTGAATAAATCCAATACCAGTAATTCTTAGCCCCGTAATATCACCACCGCTCTGACCCGCTAGAATTGGAGTGACTGTTCCACCGTGAGTTATCACTGTATTGTCTCGTCCTGCTCCCTGCAATATTATTTTCTTCGCATCAGGAATAGTTATCCCAGAAGTCCACGTGCATTCTCCGGCTGGAATTGAAACTGTGTCTCCTGTTTCAGAAGCGGAAATAGCCGAAGATACATCACTATTAGAACAGCTAGAAGCTGTGTGCGTATCAGCCTGCGCATTCCCCCACACCAAAAAACCGCCCAGAAAAATTACGCAGAAAAAAATAATTTTAAATTTTAAATTGTCATTTTTCATTTTAATATATCAATTTATATTTATTCTCATATTCTCGAGAATATGAGAATAGTTTATTTTTGTTACGTAACAAATTATTTTTTAACTAACTGCGAGTCCGCTTGGTGCAGCTGGCGCGACAATATCACTGGCTCCAACATATTCATAAGCGCCAATATCCCAAGCTGACCGCTCTTTACCATCCTTGTCGGTTGTCCCGATGATGGCCGATAAGTCCTCACCCTTTCCAACTGCAGGGTCTTCTGCGGCGTTGGATTTATAATTTGCGTCAAGACTAGGATCGACAAAGTAACTATTTAGGTCATACCCCGCTGCTTTATGGTCGGCGAAAGTATAGGTATCTTCGTCCATAAACGACATATCTACACTCGGACCAGCAGTGGTATAAAAAATATTATGATCAGAAACAATGGGGTCTTGAACTATTGTTTCGTCAATGACCGAAATAGCATACCAAGGGGATGCTGTTCTTTCCCCGATTATTATATTATTCTTTATGATAATGTTTTTAAAATCCGCCGATATGAAAGTCGAACTTATGCTGTTTTCAAAAGCGTGGATGGTGTTGTTATAAACCTCTGCAGTGGCAGTAGATGCAGTATTTGTATCTCCTTTTCTCGCCAAAAGATAAAAAACATATCCTCCGCCATATCCGACAAACACATTGTTATAAATTTTGTGATGACCATAATCTGTAGGAACTTCATCTGTACCGTTATTGTATAGTTCAAGAAAGAACGTCTGTTGAAAATTTCGGTTTTGCGCGCTGTTACCATAATTATTTTTAAAAGTGCCATTCTTGACATTAAACATCTGATAAACATCATTGTGGTTACCACCGGTGGTAGAGTTATTATTCACCGCATAATTGCCATCAAGTATTAAACCTTCGACGTTGTTCCCACGGAACATATCCGTCTGGTCGTCAACAGCATCTGTATCGGTTGTGATAGTGTTCCCTTGCACGGTTATATTGTAGGTTCTTCCATCCCAACTCGACCCGCCCACTACAATTCCGCAACGAACCTGATTGGTCTGGCCACCAGACAATGAGATATTTACAGTATTGTTTTGGAGGGTAATATTACGTTGCCCATTAGTTGATGCACTTAGTGCATACGAGGCAATAGTAGTCGGCATAATATTATCAACATGGAACCCATCAACAGTAATATTGTTTCCCGCTACTGAAATACCAAATCTTCGTATATCACTTCCGTCAACAGTAATTGTGTCCCCCGCTCTTGCCCTAATGATAACATTCTTGCCATCATCCCCACTATCAGCGGAACCTATGGTAACACCTTCATAGTAGGTCTTTGACCCGCCCTCGCTATCAGCCCTCACTTCAAGAACATCATCACCTTCTAAATTCAAAGTGTTAATTGCGCCCATTATAGTCGGAAAAACAGTAGCTGAGCCGCCTGTGCATGAATAAGTTGCTGGATTGTATGTAGTTATTCCGGCCTCACAAGTCGATTGAACGTAATATGTAGTTGCCGCCTGCGCATTTCTCCATAGCAAAAAACCGCTGAGAAAAATTATACAGAATAAAAAATTTTTGAAATATTTGGTCATTGATTATTGAGATTTATTTGTATCTTGCCCGCCTCGACTCGCCTTCGGCTTGTCGATGGCGAGGCGGGTTTCTTGGTTTTTGTTTATTGGACAGACAGTCCTGTTGGGCTTGCCGGTGCGACAACATCCCCTCCACCAACATTATAACCTGCTGTTCCAGATACATCTGAATCGCAAGATCCAGTTAAACCCGCCAGCGGATGAGGACATGTATACACTGAATAATCAGTAATAACGCCATTGCACAAAGAAGGCATTGTTGTGCCATTGCAATAATCACGGTTTTCTTTGATATGATTTTCTGCCATCCAGCGACTGTTGCCTGAAGCAATGGCTAAAGGATTGCATTCTGTTTCAGCGCTGTCTTCAATACAATTATCATTAACCATAGCACCAATTAATTGAGGGTCATCATCTTGAATTTTAACAGTATTATTCCAAAATAAGGCAGGTCGGCTGACTTGGTCTTTCCCTCTGCCTATCTGGCCACGGCAAGGATAGCCAGTACCATCAATGTCTCCGTCTTCTTGCTGGCAAGAACCAGCAGTGCCGCCGCAATCCGCGTCGGTCGAGCAAACCTTCATGCTACCGACAACGCAATATTTTTCCGCAATATTGTCGCACCAAGTACTGACCTTTCCCCAGGATCGATAATTTGTCAAAGCGATACCTTGGGTTGGCGCGAAAAAAGGATTGGCCACCGTGGAAATCATTTGATTGTTAAAAACATATCCTGTGCCTCCGCGCAAAGCAAAAAGGGGCATTCCCCAAGATGAACTAGTGTGAATTTCATTATTATAAAATTCCCACTGCCTATTAGAGCGTAAACCGTCAAGATTGTCATGTCCTCCAAAATAATGACCGGATATTGTATTATAACGAATGACAATTCTGGCCCCATCCCAATGATCCATTATCATCTTTTGTGTAGCGTGATTATTTGTTATCCTTGAATTTTCCAAATAAACAGCATCGGCAGTCCCAAAAGTATCATCAGCTGCCCAGGAGGCATTGGCTATTTTAGTATAAACAATGGAAAATTGACCATACCACTCCGAATCTATGCTATCAATCAATCCAAAAGTGTCTCCATCAATAAAAATCGCACGACCATTGGGTTCGGATTCGCTGCGAAAATTTATATTATCTATTCTGAAACCGCCACCTAGAGACGGCTTAGTGTTTCCATAAATTACAACTGCCGCTCCATAGCTTCCAAGCACTGGCCCATTAATTGTCATATTGGAAATTCTAAATTTCTTGTCGGTTTCGGTTGTCACTGTCCATGACCCGCTAGTAATGATTGTGTCGGTTTTGTTTTCACCCTTTATAGTCAAACTTGTGACATTAGACCAATCACTCATATCTATAGTAACAATCTCATCCCAGGTAACGTTGCAATTTGGGATTTGAATAATGACATCGCCGGTTTTATTGGACGCATCCGTTATGCATTCGGCAACATTTATATGGTCATATGGCGCTGCCACAGTGCCGGTATTGCCGTTCCATGTGCATGCCGCCATTGCATTTCCCCACACCAAAAACCCGCTGAGGAAAATTAGACCAAAAATAAATTGTTTAAAATATTTCTTCATTTTTACTTTATTTACCCTTGTTAAATTGCTTTGCACCCTGACTTCGTCAGGCATTTAACAGGGTGAACTTTAAAAACTTTATAAACTTTATAAACTTTTAACTAACTGCTAGTCCTGTCGGGCTTGCCGGTGCAACAATATCAGATTCGCCACTAATACAAGATAAGCCCTCGTATCTCCTTTGTGCTGGTATTTTAGAATATCTAAGATCAGCAGTAATCCCATCAGGATTTACCGGCGGCCAGGCTGATTCTTCGCACCACCAAGATGGTTTTGACGAATAATACAAAGAGTCAGGCAAATCATCGCCGGTTGTTCCTTGGCAGCCTTCGGATTCACTTGAACAAGATCGCACGGCATTGTTGTAATAATCATAATTTCTATGTCTTAATACAGTGTTTTGCACATCCACATCTTGTCCAGCAGCTGCGAGATCATTATTAATTCCCACTACTAAAGCGGTAACATTAGCCGCTGAAAGAGACGTCGTTCCTGGAATAAATGCTCCGGAAGAATTCATAGCTGTTGCATATCCCGATCGCCAGTGGCTTGAAGCTACCGCAGGCAAAGCTGCGTATGCTAAATCAGCCGTATCATAACCCGTAATGTTTCCCGTGGCAGGTACAACATCGTAAACTCCATCCGTACCCAAATCAAAAGCAAAAGCTCCGTATTTATTCTGCGGAACAGAATCACCTGCTAAAGTTATAACTTCTGAATCTTTCCAATATAAAGTTGAACTTATAATATAATAAGATGCCGATGCGCTAACTTTTGTTGGATCAGAAACGTAAATCACCGGTTTTGTCCATGGACCATGCGGAGGCATTTCACCGTGAGTGCCATCACCATCATAATGACTCCAGTTACCCATCCATGGATATCCGAGCCTATAAATAATTGGCGTGTTATAACTGCCGCCATCACCATAATCATAGGTATACGCGGTAGGCGTCCAAGATGGATCTCCAAGAACATTGCCAATCACATTGAAGAAACGACAATATTTATTAAGATCAACCATTCTTCTGTTTTGTGTCATCCCAGGTATAGTACTTATTCCATCAAATTTATTTCTGAATAATGTTACGTTAGAACAAGAACCATGATATCCATCACATTGGAATTGTTGACCGACATTGCCCTCAAACAGTGAAAACATGGTGTGCGGCCAATGGGAAGCCTGAAAAGCCATAACTTGATTAACTGTCCAGATGTCAGTATGATTACCGGCGACATAATTGTAGGCAACCACATTGGCAGTATCTTGTTTGCCCATAACACCGTTATACGGCCCTTCAATTACATTATTTTCAACCAAGTTATAACTTGATGTAATGTTTAATGCGATGGAATATCCTTCGTTATGTGTCACGTTTCCATGGATATAGCATCCAGAAACAGTATTTCTGAAAGATCTAAAAATATCGATAGCAAAATTGCCATAATCTTCTATTTCAACATTTTTCACCCAAGAATTCATAGTCCCATATAATTGAATAGCTGCAGCAGTGTCTATCTGGTGTTTAATTTTCAAATCTTCTATGCCGACATTAAAACCATTGGCAGACGAAGTAGTTAGCGTACTAGCATACATTCCCGCATCACCTTCCAATGTCATCAGTAGCGAAGGATAAAACGATACCGTGTTTGTTCCGGAATCAACATTGGTAACAATCACCATCTGGTTCACGACATTATTGGTGTTGCTTACTGTGTGCGGACTCCAAACATAATCTTCCACTGATTCATTACCGTTATGAGACATCTCGTCTATATCGACAAACATATTGTTGGTAATTCCGGAAACACTGTCTAAAACTACTGACGTTGATCCTTTTATCGCGCCAGAAATTATTTTTCTTCTGTAATCATAACCATGCCAGGAATACCAATATCTTGGAGTATCGGCTCCCAATCTTATTGGAATATCTGTGACTCCGGAAAAATCAAGGATAGTCAATGAGCGCCCAGCACCCCTGAGAACAACATCATTTCTCGTAATATTGACTCTGCTGCTTATTGTGTATGTTCCAGCCGGAATTCTGACCACTTCATTTGTGCCGGCAGAAGCTATGGCAGCTGAAATAGTGGTTGCAGTAACATCACCGCCATACAAAGTATTGCAAGCTGCCGTGGTGCAATTTGTTTCTCTCTCAGGTATGCCGCCTGGCACGCCCGCATATGACCAATCTGCCTTGCGGCTATCCGGAATAGATAAATCCGCAGCTAAAATATTTCCCCACACCAAAAACCCACTGAGAAAAATTGAAAAGAATAATAACTTTTTTAATTTTGAAAATTGAGTCATTGGAAATTGTTTAAAAATTAAAAATTGATAATTAAAAATTAATTTACAGAGAGTCCACTCGGTGCTGCCGGTGCAACAACATCACTCGCTTCAGTTCGCAGCGGATGCGGATAGGTGTAGGGCGTGTAATATGAAGTCCACGTGTCTGTTGTTGTGCATTTGTATAATGTTCCGGAAATAGGAGTTTCAGGATCTTTGCCAACCATACCGGTCAAATCCGAACAGGATTGATCAGTTGCCCAATAACCGACTCCGGTTGTGCATGTGGCAGGACGATTTGCAAGAGTTCCGCAACCGACACCTTTAGTACATGATCCTGATGGATTAGCCGGACAATCTGTTGAAGTGGTAGATGTAGTAGTATAGTAATCCCTATCCATAATAATAGTATCACCATCACCATTATGAAGATAAGGAATACTATTTCCAGTGCTGCGTCTATTCATAAATAAATATGCAGGAGAAAGAGTAGGAGTTGATCCGGGAGTTTCTGTAAGAACAGTCCATGCAACGGTATCCTGCCCTGTTCCAACCTGATCTCTACATCTATATCCTGTCGCATCAGAATTACCATCTATATCAGATGTCCCATCACAATAACCGACTCTAGTGCATGAACCTGCGCATTCCCCATGCGCCCTATTATCGTCAAAAACTATATCATAAGGATAGTCATCAGAAAATTTGTTATATGCTATAATACCAGTTCCGCTTCTGGCCCATATTCCGACAACCCAACTACCAGATTCTGTTATATTAAAATTATTTCCGTAAAATTCCCAGTTTTTTGATCCACGGTTATTATCGGATTGAAGCCCGTGAAGCATAAATTCAGTTTTGCCTGTTATGGTATTGTACCGTGCCACATAAATACCGCCATAACCAGAATCAATTACATTTCCACCAACTTTGTAGAAAGTATTATCTTCAATATAAACGTAATGATCAGTCCCTAACAAGGGAGATTCTGCCCATCTCGCGCCTCTATTTGCGAATCCTCCATTACTTCCCCAAACAACCAATCGAGCAGAAACAAAATCATTATTGTCAACAACGCCTTCTGCCAATGTCCCATCAGAAGCAAGGCTGTTAAATGTAATGGTTTCAGCACCGTTATTAGTAAATTGGCAATGGTCTATACGCCAACCAGTTCCCATGACGGTTATAATGCTGTTCCCAGAAGCCACAAAACCAATTCCTGTGATTCTGTGCGCGCCTGTCATTGTGATTCCACCACCGGAGCTTACAGTGATAGCCGTGTTAGAATATCCCGCACCTTGAATTGTAAGTAGTTTTGATGCAGACAAAGTAATGCCAGTCGTCCATGTGCCTGTTCCCGCGCCTATATTAATCGTATCGCCCGAAGTAGCACTGGTTATGCAAGAATTAATTTCTGCCGATGTGCTGTCAGCAGAACAAGTCCACGTCGGACTTGCGCCTGTGCACGCTGCCTGCGCATTTCCCCACAGCAAAAAACCACCCAGAACAATTGTACCCAATAAAAGGTTTTTTGATTTTTGCTTCATTTTAATTAAAAATTTTCTTTTATTTTTTTCATTTTTTCCAATGAAGAGTCAAATTTTTTAAAATTTAACATGAAAAATTCTGAAATATTAGAATGTTTGCTTTTTTTCACATAGATTCCCGCCTGTTCTTCCAGCGAATCTACCAATTTCCCAAATATTATCTTTTCTATTTCAATTAGTGGAGCATTAAAGTTATTAGACATTTCCTTTAAAAGACTCCTCACGTCATTATCTTCTACCGGTAAGAAAAATCTGGGAATATTTTCCAATTCTTTTTTGATCAATTTTTTTTCTCCGGTTTTTTCATCTTTTTCTACTGTTATGCCAAAACGCAATTTACCACCCTGACCGTCTTTGGCATCTTGTTCAAGCTGTTGCAGCTTTTTTTCATATCTTTTGCCTCCAGTCCTGTCATTAACTAAATCAATGGCACAAATAACTGCGCCACTTTCCTTGTCTACTATTACAGTGTCGGTTTTGTTAGTATAATC
>Ga0209202_1000074_pt1 | contig 122306 bp, 117 predicted proteins | sample AD_UKC032_MetaG_FD_184416 | JGI IMG/M metagenome (GOLD analysis project Ga0209202, IMG submission 184416) | Active sludge microbial communities of municipal wastewater-treating anaerobic digesters from USA - AD_UKC032_MetaG (SPAdes) (version 2) | ecosystem: Engineered > Bioreactor > Anaerobic... | reverse complement strand
GAGGATGATGGCACCCACGGTCAGCCCCTCGATCCAGCCGTTGGCGACGACCAGCAGGCGGTGCGGCAGGTATTCGGTCAGGATTCCGTACTTGGCCGGCGAGTAGGCTGCAGCGCCGAGGCCGACTACTGCGTAGGCCAGAAGTGGATGGATCATGAAAAACATCATCGCGCAGCCGACGATCTTGATCGTGTTGCTGATGAACATGACCCGCCATTTGGGCATCGAGTCGGCAAAGGCGCCGACGAAGGCGGCGAGAAACACGTAGGAGACCGTGAAGAAAGTCTTGAGCAGCGGCTCGTATTCGGACGGCGCCTGCATCTCGCGCAGGGCATAGATGGCAGCAATCAGCAGGGCGTTGTCGGCCAGCGCTGAAAAAAACTGCGCGGCCATGATGATGTAGAAGCCGAAAGGCACTTGCGCTCTTGTCTCGTTATAACTTTGGGCGTGTTTATACCATGGATTGGGAGTCGGGCAATCCGGGGGCGGTTGCGGTCGACGCCGGAAAACAGGCTATTTTCGGCAGATGAAGCGGCCGCCGGTGGCCATTGGCGTATCGCTTGTGATTGAATAGCGGCCGCGATCGATGAGGAGAGAATGAATGGCCGACCGGCGTTTGCAGGTCTTTCGTGCGGTAGCCCGGCACCTGAGCTTCACGCGGGCGGCCGATGCGCTGTTCATGACCCAGCCGGCGGTGACGTTTCAGGTCAGGCAACTCGAGGAGCAATACGGCACCCGCCTCTTCGAACGGCGGCATGGCAGCATCGCGCTGACCCCGGCCGGCGAGCTGGCGCTTTCCTATGCCGAGCGAATTCTCGGCCTCGCTGACGAAATGGACACGCGGATCGGCGAATTGACGAACGAGATGCGCGGCCTGCTGCAGATCGGGGTGAGCGCCAGCCTGGGCGAATTGATGCCGCGCCTGCTCGCCGAATTTGCTGCCGGCCATCCGCAGGTGCGGGCGCAACTGAACGTTGCCAGCTCGGAAGCCATCGAGCGCCGCGTGGCCGATCATTCGCTCGATATCGGTCTGATCGCGGCACCGGCGAAGTTGCCCAACCTGTCCTGCACGATTTGCGGCGCCGACGAGTTGATGGTCATCTGCGCTCCGGAGCACCCGCTGGCGGGCCTGGCGAAGATCAGTCCGAAAGCGCTGGCCGGTCATGACTATGTCTGCAGCGACCCGGGTTCGGGAACGCGCGAGAGTGTCGATGCCTATTGGCGCGCCAACCGGGTTGCCGGCGACGATCTTAAAACCCGGATGGAACTGGGCAGCCCGGAAGCCCTCAAGGGGGCGGTTGCAGCCGGGTCGGGATTTGCCATCGTCGCGCGTCATCTGGCAGGCAGGGAAGTCCGGCTGGGCGAACTGGTTGCCATTCCATTGCAGCCCCGGCTCCGCCGGAACCGCTATCTGGTGCAGCCGCAGGATCGTTTCCGATCCCGGCTGGCCGCCACTTTCATTCAGTTTGCCGAGCGGAAGCTGGCAGAATTGGCACCATGAGCACGACGCGACCGATCCGCGCCCGGATTTCCCGGGGTGCCCTGCTGCACAACTACCGGCTGGCAAAGGCGCGTGCATCGGGGGCGCGGGCATGGGCGGTGATCAAGGCCGATGCCTACGGCCACGGCCAGTGGTGGGCGGTCGACGCGTTGCGCGACGTGGCCGACGGCTTCGCCGTGCTCGAATGCGAAAACGCCGTCGCCCTGCGAGATTCCGGGATTGCCCAGCCCATCCTGCTGCTGGAGGGGATCTTCAGCGCGCAGGACGCCCGGGCGGTCGCGGAATTCCGGCTGACCAGCGTCGTTCATTGCCGGGAACAACTTGACCTGTTGCTGGCCTCGGTGCCGGCTGCGGCGCCCCTGGCGATCTGCCTCAAGCTCAATACCGGCATGAATCGCCTGGGCATGGGTGCGGTCGACCTGGAATATGCCCGCAAAATCCTTGCTGCCCGGCCGGCGGTCGATTTGACCCTGATGACCCACTTCGCCGAGGCCGACGGTGAGCGCGGGGTGGCCGAACAGCTGGCGCGTTTCCGCGAAATGGCCGGCGACTGGCGCGGCCCGGTGAGCCTGGCCAATTCGGCAGCCTTGCTCCGCCATCCGCAGACGCATGCCGACTGGGTGCGCCCGGGCATCATGCTCTATGGTTCCAGTCCGTTTGCCGACGTGTCGGCCGAAGCGCTTGGCCTGCGCCCGGTGATGACGCTCGAGAGCCGGATCATCGGCGTCCAGCAGCTGACACGCGGTGAACGTGTTGGGTATGGCGGCACCTTTGTCGCCGAACGGCCGATGCGCGTCGGTATCGTTGCCTGCGGCTATGCCGACGGTTATCCCCGGCATGCGCCGAGCGGTACGCCGCTTGCCGTGCTGGGACAGCCGACGGGAACGGTCGGGCGGGTGTCGATGGACATGCTGGCGTGTGACCTGAGCGACATTCCCGAGGCCGGCATCGGGTCGCCGGTGACGCTCTGGGGCGCCGGGCAGGCCGGTCACGTGCCGGCCGATGCGGTGGCGCAGGCTGCCGGCACCATCGCCTACGAACTGTTTTGCGCGCTGGCGCCGCGGGTTCCGGTCAATCTTGTCGAATAGGCGCGCCAACGCCTGATCCGGCGTGGTGTATCCTCCTTTCCCATGGCAAAAAGCAAGTCGATCTACAGCTGCACCGAGTGCGGGGCGACCAGCCCGAAATGGCAGGGACAGTGCCCCGGATGTGCAGAATGGAACACGCTGGTCGAGAGCGTTGCCGAAAAGGCCAGCGGCCATCGTTTCGAATCGCTGGCGCCGGTGGCCAGGTTGCAGAATCTTTCGGAGATCGAAGCGCGGGAAACCGACCGCGTTCCCACCGGCATTGCCGAGCTCGATCGGGCGCTGGGCGGCGGGCTGGTCGCCGGCGGTGTGGTCCTGATCGGCGGCGATCCCGGCATCGGCAAGAGCACGCTGCTGCTGCAGGCGCTTTCCCTGCTTTCCGCCGCCAACAAGGTGCTCTACGTCAGCGGCGAGGAATCCGGCGAACAGGTGGCGCTGCGCGCCCGCCGGCTGGGGCTGGACACCCGCTCACTGCAACTGATGGCAGAAATCAACCTGGAGCGGATCCTGGCCACACTGCAGGCGGAACGGCCGCAGGTCGCCGTAATCGATTCGATCCAGACGATGTGGTCGGACCAGCTGTCGAGCGCACCCGGTTCGGTCGCCCAGGTACGCGAGTGCGCGGCCCAGTTGACCCGTCTGGCCAAGCAGGCGGGCATCACCGTGATCCTGGTCGGGCATGTGACCAAGGAAGGCGCCCTGGCCGGCCCGCGCGTGCTCGAACATATCGTCGATACCGTGCTCTATTTCGAGGGCGATACGCATTCGAGCTTCCGCCTGGTGCGTGCGGTCAAGAACCGTTTCGGGGCGGTCAACGAGCTCGGGGTCTTCGCGATGACCGACAAGGGGCTGAAGGGCGTCAACAATCCGTCGGCCCTGTTCCTGTCGCAGCACGGCCAGGACGTGGCCGGCTCCTGCGTGATGGTGACCCAGGAAGGCACGCGGCCGTTGCTGGTCGAGATCCAGGCGCTGGTCGATGGGGCGCACGGCAATCCACGGCGCCTGACGGTGGGCCTCGATGCGCAGCGTCTGGCGATGTTGCTGGCGGTCCTGCATCGCCATGCGGGGATCGTCTGCTTCGATCAGGATGTGTTCGTCAATGCCGTGGGCGGGGTGCGGATCAGCGAGCCCGCAGCCGATCTTGCGGTGCTTCTTTCAATCACATCATCTTTAAAAAACAAACCATTACCATCGAAACTTGTAGTGTTTGGTGAGGTTGGGCTGGCCGGCGAGGTGCGCCCGGCGCCACGCGGCCAGGAACGCCTCAAGGAGGCGGCCAAGCTGGGCTTCACCCGGGCGCTGATCCCCGAGGCGAATCGGCCGCGACAGGCGATCGCCGGCATGGAGGTGATCGCCGTCAAGCGCGTCGAAGAAGCGGTGGTCCGGATTCGCGAGTTGGAATAGGCTGACGGCAACGACATGTTCAACCTTTCCCGCTATTTCTCCACCCTCAGCCTGATCCTGATCGGATTGGCGGCCGGTCTGCTCGGCCTGACATACCGGGAGGTTTCGGTGCATCAGATGACCGTGCTCGCCGAAGACCGCAACGTCGCGATGACCCGGGTGCTCGAGAATACCCTGGGCAATGAACTTGCCGCGCTGATGGCGGCATCGGTCGGGCGCGATGCGTCGATGCTCAAGGAGTCGGATGAATCGCGGCGCATGCAGGCCAGTGTCAAGGCGCTATTGCAGGGGACGGCAGTGGCCCGGGTCAATATCTACAATCGGCTTGGGGTCACCATTTTTTCGACCGACTCGGGGCAGATCGGCGAGAGCCGGCTCAACAATCCGGGTTTCAAGACGGCGCTGGGCGGTACGGTCCTCAGCGAGCTGCGGCAACGCGAGACGATGGATGCCCTTGATGGCGTGCGTTCCAATGTCGACCTGCTGGCCAGCTACATCCCGATTATCGGCGAGGGGCGGGCAATCGAGGGCGTGTTCGAACTCGATCAGGATGTCACGCCGTTCATGACTGCGTTCCGGATCAACCTGTGGATCGTCACGGCAGTCGTCATGTCGGTCTTCGCACTGCTTTACCTGATGCAGTTCCTGGTGGTTCGTCGCGCCCAGGGGATTCTCTACGAGCAGGCGGAAGGCATCGAGGCGGCGCGCAGCACGCTGGAGATCCAGGTCGATGCACGCACCCGGGAACTCAAGCGCGCCAACAGCCAGTTGGTCGATGAAATCGCCGAGCGCCGCCAGGCGGAGAGCAAGCTGAATTATCTGGCCTATCACGACCCGCTGACCGGTCTCGCCAATCGCCGTTATTTCATCGAGCGGCTGGAATCCAGCCTGGCCGACGCGGCCCGGAAGAATCTCCGGCTGGCCGTGCTGTTCATCGATCTCGACCAGTTCAAGCAGGTCAACGACTCGCTCGGGCACGGGGTTGGCGACGAACTGCTGATTTCGGTTGCCGCCGGCCTGTGCGAGCATGTGCGCCTGATCGACATGCTGGCGCGCCTGGGCGGCGACGAATTCATCTGCGTGATGGAATCGGTGCGCACCGACGAGGAGGTGGCGATGCTGGCGCGCGAAGTGATCGCCGCCTTCGAGATGCCATTCAGGATCAGCGGTCATGATCTTTTCCTCTCGGCGTCGGTCGGCATCAGCGTCTTTCCCAATGACGGGGACTCGGTCGGCGATCTGCTGCGTAACGCCGATACCGCAATGTACCGGGCCAAGGCACTGGGACGCGGGCATTTCCATTTCTACACGCCGGAGATGACCCGCGATGCGCAGGAAAGGATCAAGATCGAAACGCTGCTCCGCCGTGCGCTGGAAGACGGCGAACTTTCCGTGCATCTGCAACCACAGGTCGAATCGGCCACCGGGCGCCTGGTCGGCGCCGAGGCCCTGATGCGCTGGGACAGCCCGGAGCTGGGCAGTGTGCCGCCGGCGCGTTTCATCCCGCTCGCCGAGGATTCGGGGATGATCATCGGCCTCGGCGCCTGGGTTTTGCGCGAAACCTGTCGCCAGGTCATGCACTGGCAAGCCGGCGGCTTCGAGCTGCCGCAGGTGTCGGTCAATCTTTCCGTCAAGCAGCTCGAGCGCCCGGAATTCGTCGATATGCTCTTGCGGATCCTGGCGGAAACTGGCATGGAGCCGTCTCGCCTGAAGCTGGAAATTACCGAATCCGTGGTCATGGCCGTCGAGGATGCGTTCTCGCTGCTCGAGCGCCTGCGCAGGATTGGCATCAGTCTGGCGCTCGACGACTTCGGCACCGGCTACTCGTCGCTCAGCTATCTCAAGATGCTGCCCGTGCAGCAGCTGAAGATCGATCGCTCGTTCGTTGTCGGCATCGGTACCAACCCGGAAGATGAGGCGATCATCCATTCGGTCATGGCGCTGGCCAGGAGCCTCGATTTCGAGGTTGTCGCCGAGGGGGTCGAAACCGCGGAACAGGCCGCGTTCCTGAAAGCCGCGGGCTGCCATCACCTGCAGGGATTCCTGCATGGTCGCGCGCTGGCGCCCGTAGATTTCCGGGCGCGCTGGTCGGCCCTCAAATGATCGGGCTGTCTTGGCGTCTGTTGAGCAGGGAGCTGCGCTCGGGCGAATTACGCCTGCTTTTCGCCGCGCTGGTGGTGGCGGTGCTGGCAGTCACCACGGTCGGCTTCTTCACGGACCGCGTCCACCGTGCGCTGGAGCAGGAGGCACACCAGTTGCTCGGCGGCGACCTGGTGCTGGTGGCCGATCACCCGTGGCCGGCCACGATTCGCGCGGAGGCTGCCAGGCGCGGGCTGCAGACCGCCGATACGGTGGCTTTCCCGAGCATGGTGATGGCGGGCAGCCAGGTCCATCTGGCCGACATCAAGGCGGCGAGCGCCGGCTATCCGTTGCGCGGGCAGCTGGGGGTCAGCGAGCGGGCCGGGGAGTCGGGGCAGCTCACCGGCAGTGGGCCTGCCAGCGGCACCGTCTGGCTGGACGAGCGGCTGGCGGCCGTGCTCGACGCCGGGCCCGGCGACCTCGTCCAGGTCGGGCAGCAGCGTTTGCCGGTTGCCGCCATCCTGACTCTTGAACCCGACCGCGGCGTGAATTTCTTCAGCCTGGCGCCGCGCCTGATGATGCATGTTGACGATCTGCCACAGACCGGCCTTGTCCAGACCGGTTCCCGGGTTACCTATCGCCTGCTGCTGGCTGGCGATGTGGCGGCGGTTGCCGGCTTCCGCGCCTGGGTCGACAAACGCCTCGGGCGCGGCGAGCGCCTGGAAGACGCGCGCAACGCGCGCCCCGAGATTCGCAGCGTCCTCGACCGCGGGCAGCGATTTTTGGGCCTGGCCACGCTGTTGACCGTGGTCCTGGCGGCAGTGGCCGTGGCGCAGGCGGCGCGTCGTTACATGCAGCGCCACCTCGATGCCTGCGCCGTGATGCGTTGCCTGGGGATCACCCAGGGCGGGCTGATTCGCCTGCATGCGGCACTGTTTGTCTGGCTGGCCCTGCTTTCGGCTGCAGTCGGCTGCCTGGCCGGTTTTGCCGCGCATTACGTGCTGGTTTCCTGGCTCGCCGACCTGCTTGCGCTGCGCCTGCCGGCTCCGGGGTGGGTGGCGCCGGCCCAGGGCGCCGCGGTCGCTGGCGTGCTGTTGTTCGGATTTGCGTTCCCGCCGCTGCTCCAGCTGAGCAAGGTGCCGACCCTGCGTGTCCTGCGCCGCGAACTCGGCCCGCCGCGACCTTTCCTGCTTGGCGGCTATGCAATTGGAATCGCTGCGCTGGCGGGGCTGATGCTGCTGGTTGCCGGTGACGCCCGGCTCGGCGCCTGGGCCATCGGCGGTTTTGCGGGCGCCTTGTTGGTCTTCTGGCTCGTAGCCCGCCTGTGCATCCGGATCGCTGCCGGCTTGCGCAGTGGCGGGGGGTTTGGCTGGCGTCAGGGCATGGCCAATCTGGAACGCCATGCGGCGGCCAACACCCTGCAGATCGTCGGCCTGGCGCTCGGCCTGATGGCCATGCTGCTCCTGACCGTTACGCGCGGCGAATTGCTCGATGTCTGGCTCAAGGCAACCCCGGCCGACGCGCCGAACCGCTTCATCGTCAATATCCAGCCTGACCAGCGCCAGGCGGTTGCCGACCAGCTCCGCGCCGGCGGTGTTGCGGCCGAGTTGTCGCCGATGGTGCGCGGGCGTCTGATGCGGATTGGCGAGCGTGCGGTCAGCGCGGCCAGCTACCCGGACGATGAGCGCGCCCAGCGCCTGATCGAACGCGAATTCAATCTTTCGTGGCGCACCGATCTGCCACCGGGAAACCGGATCACTGGCGGTAGCTGGTTCGCCGAGGGTGATGCGGGCAAAGGGGTTGCGTCGGTCGAGGAGGGGCTCGCCAAAACGCTGGACATCCGCCTGGGTGACGAGTTGCTGTTCGTGATTGCCGGGCAGGAAGTGCGGGTTCGCGTCACCAGCCTGCGCAAGCTGGATTGGGATTCGATGCGGGTCAATTTCTTCGTCCTGACCCCACCCGGCGTCCTCGATCCGGCGGCCGCGAGCTACATCACGAGTTTTCATCTGCGCGATCACCAGGCGGCGCTCGGCCGCACGCTGGTCGCCAATTTTCCCAACCTGACCCTGATCGACGTGGGCGCCATCCTGGCCCAGATCCAGCTGGTGATGGGGCAGGTGGCGCGCGCCATCCAGTTCATTTTCCTGTTTACCCTGGCGGCCGGGGCGATCGTGCTGATTTCGGCGCTGCTCACCGCCTTCGACGAGCGCCGCTACGAGTTGTCGGTGATGCGGGCGCTGGGGGCGCAGCGGCGGCAATTGCGTGTTTCGTTGCTGGCCGAGCTTTCCGTGGTCGGCGGCATCGCCGGGCTGATTGCCGCGCTGGGGGCCGTGGCGCTCGGTTATCTGCTGGCCCGGCAGGTGTTCCAGCTGGAACTGCCGCCGAATCTCTGGCTTCTTCCGCTTGCGACCGCCGGCGGGGCGCTTTTGTCGGTCAGTATCGGCTGGCTGGCTGTGCGCCAGTTGCTCGGCACGCCGCCGTTGCTGGCACTCCGGGCCGGCGCCTGAGTCGCGATTTTCGCGCGATGCCGTGGACCGGTATCAGCCTCAGGTAAAATACGCCATGCTTTCAAATCAACAAGTTACCCGGCCCCTTTTCGGCTACCGCAAGTTCTGGGCGGCCCGCTTCGGTCCGGCGCCCTTCCTGCCCATGTCGCGCGCCGAAATGGATGCGCTCGGCTGGGATTCCTGCGACATTATCCTAGTCACCGGCGATGCCTACATTGACCACCCCAGCTTCGGCATGGCGCTGGTCGGGCGCCTGCTCGAAGCGCAGGGCTTCCGCGTTGGCATCATCTGCCAGCCGGACTGGAATTCCGCGGTCGACTTCAAAAAACTGGGCAAACCCAACCTGTTTTTCGGCGTCACCGCCGGCAACATGGATTCGATGGTCAATCGCTATACCGCCGACCGCAAGATCCGTTCTGACGACGCCTATACGCCCAACGGCGAGCCCAACAAGCGGCCGGACCGGGCGGTCACCGTCTATGCCCAGCGCTGCCGTGAGGCGTTTCCCGGCAGCAACGTGGTGATCGGCTCGATCGAGGCCAGCCTGCGCCGAATCGCCCATTACGACTACTGGTCGGACAAGGTACGGCGCTCGGTGCTGCCCGACTCCAAGGCCGACCTGCTGGTCTTCGGCAACGCCGAGCGTGCCATCGTCGAACTGGCGCACCGCCTGGCGAAGGGCGAGAAGATCGGCGAAATCCGCGATCTGCGCGGCACGGCCTTCATGATGCCGTCCGGCTGGCTGCCTTCCGACGAATGGCAAGCCATTGATTCGACCTCGGTCGACACGCCAGGCCCGCTGGTCAGGCATGCCGACCCTTACGCCATGGAAAACGCGGCAAATTCACCGTCGACCGCGACTGGCGCGAAGTGGTCTCCGGGGGAGGCAGTTCCCGGCGAACACGCCGTCCGCATCGTCTCACGCGCCGAACGACTGGCCGCGCTGAAGGACAGGCGCGCCCACACCGTCGTCCGCCTGCCGTCCTACGAGCAGGTGAGCAACGACCCGGTGCTCTACGCCCACGCCTCGCGCACCTTCCACCTCGAATCCAACCCGGGCAACGCGCGGGCGCTGGTCCAGGCGCATGGCGAACGCGATGTCTGGCTCAATCCGCCGCCGATTCCGCTGACGACCGAGGAACTCGACGGTGTCTACGAACTGCCGTACGCCCGCCGCCCGCACCCGAGCTATGGCGACGCGAAGATTCCGGCCTGGGAAATGATCCGCTTTTCGGTCAACATCATGCGCGGCTGCTTTGGCGGCTGCACCTTCTGTTCGATCACCGAGCACGAGGGGCGCATCATGCAGAGCCGTTCCGAGGACTCGGTGCTGCGCGAAATCGAGGAAATGCGCGACAAGACGCCCGGCTTCACCGGCATCGTTTCCGACCTCGGCGGGCCGACCGCCAACATGTACCACCTCAAGTGCAAGGACGAGAAGATCGAGTCGGCCTGCCGCCGCCTGTCCTGCGTCTATCCCGACATTTGCGAGAATCTCGGCACCGACCACGCGCCGCTGATCTCGCTCTACCGTAAGGCGCGCGCGCTGAAAGGCGTCAAGAAAGTGCTGATCGGCTCCGGCCTGCGCTACGACCTGGCCGTGCGTTCGCCGGAATACATCAAGGAGCTGGTGACGCATCACGTCGGCGGCTACCTGAAGATCGCGCCGGAACATACCGAGGCAGGACCGCTGTCGAAGATGATGAAGCCGGGCATGGGCGCCTACGACCGCTTCAAGCAATTGTTCGACCGCTTCTCGCGCGAAGCCGGCAAGGAACAGTACCTGATCCCGTACTTCATCGCTGCCCACCCGGGCACCACCGACGAGGACATGCTGAATCTTGCGCTATGGTTGAAAAAGAACAATTTCCGTCTCGACCAGGTACAGACCTTCCTGCCGACGCCGATGGCGCTGGCGACGACGATGTATCACACCGAGAAAAATCCGCTTAAGAAATTGCAGCGGCAGGACGGGGAGATCGTCGGCGCCGTGCGCAGCGGCCGCCAACGCAAGTTGCACAAGGCCTTCCTGCGTTACCACGACCCGGCCAACTGGCCACTGCTGCGTGAAGCGCTGAAGGAGATGGGGCGCGCCGACCTGATCGGCAACGGCAAGAAGCAGCTGATTCCGGCCTGGCAGCCGGCTGGGTCCGGCGTTGGCCGGACGAGCCCCCCGATCCGGCGAAATGCTGCGGCACAACGCCCGATTCGCCAGGCCCGGCAGCGCCCATCGGGAAAATAATTCAAAATGGGTTTGACCCAATCGCCATTAATGATGATACTTGAACGAAAAAACGGTTCATGCTGATTGGCGGAAACCCGATGCATGATCGAGGTGCTCTTCGGCTCGAGCCTGACAGAGCACGATGCCGGGAGTGGGGATGCGAAACGAGCGAGACAACAAGAGGCGTGGGCTGGATCGCCGGGTAGGCGACCGGCGGAGCAATTTCGGCCGCAAGATCGATCTCGCCCTGTTGCACGGCACACAGCGCATGGCGTCCTGGGAAGACCAGCGTTCGCAATACTGGACCCGCCTGCTGTTCTGCGGACTGGCCTTGGCCTATTTCAATTTCGGTGGCGAAGCTCAGGTTCGTCCGTGGGCCAGTCTGGCGCTGGTCAATGTCGTGATGTTGCTATACGGCATCGAAATCCTCGGTTTCATGTGGCATGCGCAGCGCCAGCCACACGCCCCCTGGCGGCAACATCTGACCATGTGGATCGATATTGCAGCTGCCAGTTTTTCCGCCCTGGCCGATGCCACGCTCAGTACGCCGGCCTTCCTTGTCTTCCTGATGATCATTCTCGGGAATGGCATGCGCTACGGTCTGAAACGCTTCGGCGAGGCTGTCATCGGCTGTTTCGCCGCCTCTGTTTTCATCATTTGGCTGCGCCTGCCGGACTACCTCGCCATTTTCTCGGTCAGCGCCATATTCTTCCTCGTGTTCTTCGCTATCATTGTTCTTTATTCCTATTCGCTGACCGCCAAGATCGAGCGCGCGCGCGCCAAACTCGCCCATGAGCGAAATATCGACGCGCTGACCGGCATGCTCAACCGGCGTGCCCTAAACGAGCGCGTCATGCAGTTATTCCACTCGCCAGGAGCGCGAGATGGGGAGGCCGTCGTGCTTTTTGCCGATCTCGACGGCTTCAAGAACGTCAATGACACGCATGGGCATCATGTCGGCGACCGCGTTCTCGTCGGTGTCGCCGAGCAAATTTTCGACAACGTGCGCGATATTGACCTGGTGGCGCGCTACGGCGGCGACGAATTCCTGCTCATCCTGCCGAATACCTCGCCCGAAGCTGGGGAGATCGTTGCCCAGCGCATTCGTCAGGCAATCAACGAATGGGCGCAGGCTAACCGGATCGATTTCAATGTGTCGATCGGTGTTGGGCGCTATCCGGAACACGGTTGCGACCTCGAATCGGTCATCGCCCTGGTCGACAAGGCGATGTACCGCAGCAAAGCGGAACTTGGCGGTGGCGGCATCCTGCATGTCAGTTGCGATTCTGCGAACGCCTGAAGCTCGTGCGCGCCGGGTGGTACTCGGCAAGCCGGATGGTCTCGGCTAAACTCCCAATTTTACTGTTTCGAGTAACCGCCATGACCGCACCGGCCGCCGCACCGACCACCTATGAAAGAATTGGCGGTGAAGCCGCCGTTGCCCGACTGACCGCGCGCTTCTATGAACTGATGGACACCGTGCCGCAGTTCCAGGGCATCCGTGCCATGCATCCGGCCGACCTGAGCAGTTCCCGCGACAAGCTCTACATGTTCCTTTCCGGCTGGCTGGGCGGGCCAGATCTGTTCGTCGAGAAATTCGGCCACCCGCGCCTGCGCGGACGTCACATGCCGTTCGAGATCGGCGTTGCCGAGCGCGACCAGTGGGTGGCCTGCATGGTTCTGGCTATGGAAGATTGCGGGATCGAGCAGGAAATCCGCGCCAGGTTGCTGGAGAATTTCTTCAATACGGCGGATTTCATGCGCAACAAGGCGGATTAATCCGTCGCGTCCTGCGATTCCGGTTACCCCGTCTTTCCGGATCGGGGCAAGCGTTTTTTGCGGAGCAAAGCTGCCGGGTGAGTCTAGCGGCCCATAACAAGAAGACGAAATGAACTATCGGGCCGACATAGATGGCTTAAGGGCGATTGCCGTCGCCCTTGTCTTGATTTTTCATGGCAAGTTGGGTCTGTTTCCTTCGGGATTCATCGGGGTGGATATATTTTTTGTAATTTCAGGATACCTGATTACAAAAATCATCATCGAGTCGATCGAAACAGATCGCGATCCGCTCCGGCGGTTCTACATCAGACGCTTGTGGCGCCTGCAGCCGGCGCTAATTGCAGTGCTTTTGTTCACCTTGCTGCTCGCCACGCTGGCCTATTTGCCCGACGATTTCTTGCGCCATGTACATAGCGCAAAAAATGCCGCGTTCCTGATTTCAAACCAGTACTTCGGGCGGACCACCACAAGCTATGCGGCGCCGGATTCAGACCATCTTCTTTTGCTGCATACATGGTCTTTGTCCATCGAGTGGCAGTGGTACCTGATTCTTCCTGCGGGGATCTGGTTAATCGTGAGGTATTTCCCGGAGCGCGCCAGCAAACTGCTGGTGCTGGGGATAACTCTGGGTTCCCTCGTGTTGATGCTGGTGCTTTCGCACAAGTTCAACAACAAGAGCTATTTCTTCCTGTCATCCCGCATTTTCGAGTTTTCGGCCGGGGCCTGCATCGTAATTTTGAAACTCGACCGGCTCAAGACCACAAGGATGCTGTCGTCCGTGCTGGGCTTGCTGGCGCTGGGCTTACTCCTGTATTGCGCAACCCGTGACGATATTTTGCGTGGCTATCCGGATTATCACGCCGTCGTGGTCAGCGTCGCCTCGGCAATATTGATTGCCATCGGAAATTCCACCAACGGATTGACCAGCCAGGCGCTGCGTTTTCCGCCGCTGGTATATGTCGGGCTGATTTCTTATTCGCTCTACTTGTGGCACTGGCCGGTATTCGCGGCCGGCCGGTACCTGGGAATCCCGGAGGGCTGGCCATTCAAGGCGACGGCCTTTGCGATCACGTTTGCTTTGGCCTATCTCTCGTATGTTTTCATCGAACGGCCATTTCGGCGAGTCAGGATTTCGCTGGCCAAATCGCTGGTGATTCTTGTTGTGGCTCCGGCAATATTGTTTTACTCGATATCGATTGTCACAAAGAATAATGGTGGATTTCCGGGCCGGTTTGGCAGTGATTTTTCGGCAGCCAGCGCGGCGCTCGCGGATTTCGCCTCAGCGCGCCGTCCGAAGTGCATCGATGCTGAGGGGTCTGAACCGTCCGGCGAGTGTGTCATCGGTGCACCGGGCGCAAGCAGGCGTGCTTTGTTGATCGGCGACTCGTTTTCAAATCATTATTGGGAATTCTTCGACGTATTGGGCAGGGATGCCAATATTGAAATCAGGGTACAGGGAACATCATCCTGCCTCCATTTGCCGGGTATTGTCCTGTTCGACTGGTCCGAATACAAGGACAAGGTCTATGAGCGATGCCGGAGCAATGTCGAGGGGTATTACAAATACATCGAATTGAATCGATTTGATTATGTGATTATCGGCCAGGCCTGGAGCAACTATTCAGGTGATCATGTAATGAACAACCCGGGCGACAGGCGTTCAGTTGAAGACTCGCGGAGCAGAATCACTGCCGCGGCGATTCGAGCCGTTGAGGTGATATTCAAATCCGGGGCAATTCCTGTCATTGTCAAAGCCAATTACCCGATGCCTGTCGATTTCATGAAATGCTTCTATCAGGATGTCAAGCTCCGGGGTCTTTATGACGATTGTCCGCAACGCTCCAATTCGCGTGGCGCCGATAACGAATGGTCAGATCAGTTGATCGGCCTGCTGAAGGCAAAGTTTCCCGCCTTGATCGTGATCGACCCGAAGGACGTACAGTGTTCCGAAAAGGCCTGCATTACCGTCATCGATGGAATTCCGGTTTACCGGGACGTCGGGCACCTGACCGATTTCGCTTCCCACAAATTTGGCGAAATGTATTTGCAACGCATCGGGAACCCATTTCGCTAGCGGCCGGATTTCCGGCCACGGGGGGTTCGTGATCTCCCGGACGTCGCTTCGCCTGTGACCAGCGTATTTTTGGCTGGCTCAGGACAACAAAAGCGGCGCCCGTTGACGAAATCGGATGGTGCGGCGCAGCATCGGTGATAGAATCTTGCCTTTGATTTTTCAGGCCTTATCCATGTCCGCTCGTCCGATTCGTAACATCGCCATCATCGCCCACGTTGACCACGGTAAAACGACGCTGGTCGACCAGCTCCTCCGCCAGTCCGGCACTTTCGCCGCTCACCAGCAACTGGTCGAGTGCGTCATGGATTCCAACGATCTGGAAAAGGAACGGGGCATCACGATTCTTTCCAAGAACACCTCGGTCGAGTACGAAGGCGTGCATATCAACATCGTCGACACCCCGGGGCACGCGGATTTCGGCGGTGAGGTCGAGCGCGTGCTGGGTATGGTCGATGGCGTGGTGCTGCTGGTCGATGCCGCTGAAGGCCCGATGCCGCAGACGCGCTTCGTGACCAAGAAGGCGCTGGCGCTGGGCCTGCGCCCGATCGTGCTGGTCAACAAGGTCGACCGCGACGGCGCCGATCCCGATCAGGCGGTCAATTTGACCTTCGACCTGTTCGACAAGCTGGGTGCCAGCGACGAACAGCTCGATTTCCCGATCGTCTATGCTTCCGGCCTGAACGGCTGGGCGGCGATGGAGCTTGACCAGCCGCGCGAAAACATGAAGCCGCTGTTCGACACCGTGCTCAAGCATGTGCCGGCGCCGGATACCGATATCAACGCGCCACTGCAATTGCAGATTACCGCGCTCGATTATTCCTCCTACGTCGGCCGCATCGGCGTCGGCAAGATCAACCGCGGCCGGGTCAAGACCGGCCAGCAGGTGCTGGTCATGTTCGGCACCGAGGAAGAGGCGGCCGAACACGAACGTACCCCGATCAAGGCCAAGATTGGCCAGGTTCTCGGTTACCGGGGCCTGAACAAGGTCGAGCTGGAAGAGGGGCTGGCTGGCGACATCGTCCAGATCACCGGTATCGAAGACCTGGTGCTGGGCTGTACGGTGACCGATCCGGAACAGCCGGAATCCCTGCCGCTCTTGAAGATCGATGAGCCGACGCTGTCGATGCAGTTCATGGTCAACACCAGCCCGCTGGCCGGTACCGAAGGCAAGTTCGTCACCAGCCGCCAGATCCGTGATCGCCTGCACAAGGAACTGCTGACCAACATGGCGCTGCGGGTGCATGACACGCCCAATGGGGACGTGTTCGATGTCGCCGGTCGTGGCGAGCTGCACCTCGGCATCCTGCTCGAGAACATGCGCCGCGAAGGCTACGAGTTGGCCGTCGGCCGCCCGCGCGTGGTCAAGAAGATCATTGACGGCGTCGAATGCGAACCGTACGAACAACTGACCGTCGATGTCGAGGAAGATACCCAGGGCGGCGTCATGGAAAGTCTCGGTCAGCGCAAGGGTGAAATGCTGGACATGGTGCCGGACGGTCGCGGTCGTGTCCGTATCGAGTACCGCATACCGGCCCGTGGCCTGATCGGCTTCCAGGGCGAATTCATGAACCTGACGCGCGGCAACGGCCTGATGAGCCATGTCTTCGACGACTATGCGCCGGTCAAGGAAGGCTCTGTCGCCGAGCGGCGCAACGGTGTGCTGATCTCTCAGGATAACGGCGAAGCCGTTGCCTACGCCCTGTGGAAACTGCAGGATCGTGGCCGCATGTTCGTCAGCCCGGGTGACAAGCTTTACGAAGGCATGATCATCGGCATCCACAGCCGCGAGAACGACCTGGTCGTCAATCCGATCAAGGGCAAGCAATTGACCAACGTCCGTGCTTCCGGTACCGACGAAGCCGTCCGCCTGGTGCCGCCGATCCAGCTCAGCCTGGAAGCCGCTGTCGAGTTCATCGACGAGGACGAACTGGTCGAGCTGACACCGAAGTCGATCCGTCTGCGCAAGCGTTACCTGACCGAAATCGAGCGCAAGCGCGCGGTGCGTGGCCTGTAAGCGCAGGCAAAATCTGGCGAAATGAAAAAGGCGACCTGCGGGTCGCCTTTTTGTTGCCTGCTGCACCCCAAGGGTACTTCCAAAGGGGCGCGGTCAACCGCAAAAAACAGGCAAAATTCAGCCGCCGGTCATCGACATGAAGCGCACCACCTGCGGCGACTCCATCTGCTGCGTGAAGTCGTGCCCGTAAGGCTTGATGCCCATGCTGTCGATGATCGCCTGGCGCAATGGCGCATCGTCACCCGGATGCTCGCGCAGGATGGGCATCAAGTGCATTGCGTCGTTCTGCCCGAGACAGGGGTAAAGCTCGCCCTTGGCGGTGATCCGCACGCGGTTGCAGGTGTCACAGAAATTGTGGCTGTGCGGCGAAATGAAGCCGATTCGCGACTCGGAGCCGGGAATGCGCCAGTAGCGGGCCGGGCCGCCGGAGGATTCGGTCGACGGAATCAACTCGAAGCGCCGGCCCAGACTCTCCCGCGTTTCCTCGGATGAAATATACGTGCCGCTGCGCCCATGGATTTCACCGAGCGGCATTTCCTCGATAAAGGAGAGATCGAGTTCGTTGTCGAGCGCGAACTGGACGAGGTCGCCGAATTCGTCATCGTTAATGCCGCGCATCATTACCGCATTCAGCTTGGTGCGGCGGAACCCGGCGGCCTGCGCGGCCTTGATGCCATTGAGCACCTTGCCGAGATCGCCGATGCGCGTGATGGCCTTGAAGCGATCAGCCTTCAGCGTATCGAGGCTGATGTTGATGCGCTTGACCCCGGCGGATTTCAGCGCTGGTGCGAGGCGGTCGAGCTGCGAGCCGTTGGTCGTGATGACCAGGTTGTCGAGGCCGGGCAGGGCGCCGAGGCGCTCGATCAGCCACAGCGCGTCCTTGCGCACCAGAGGTTCGCCGCCGGTAATGCGCAGCTTGCTGACGCCCAGGCCAACGAAAACCGAAGCCACCTGCAAACATTCCTCGAGGCTCATGACTTCATGGCGTGGCAGGAAGGTCATTTCTTCCGCCATGCAATAGGTACAGCGGAAATCGCAGCGGTCGGTGATCGACAGGCGCACGTAGGTAATGCGGCGGCCATATTTATCGACCAATGTGCCCGGCGCGTGGGAACGCGGCGTACCATTGATTGTCGGACTGAAGTCGTTCAGTCCGGTTGGTGTCGTTTCCGGCCTCAGAGTTTCATTGTGCATGGCATGGCTTGTCAGGATTCGATGTCCGGCCCCAGAATGACACCGGCTGTTGAGTCAGGCGCCGATTATGGGTATTCACGCAGTTACAAACAAGTGGAGGTATCAAAAATGCAAAAGTTCATTCTGGTTGGCGCATTGGCCTGTAGCGGATTGCTTGCCGGCTGCTTCGGTGGCATGGGCGCATCCGGCACCGATCGTGCCGAGGCGCAACTGGCGCCGACCCAGGGCAACAAGGTCAGTGGCACGGTGACCTTCGTGCAGTCCGGCGACAAGCTCAAGGTATTCGCCGAGCTCAGCGGTCTGACGCCGGGGCTGCACGGCTTCCACATTCACGAAAAAGGGGATTGCAGCGCGCCCGACGGCACCAGTGCCGGCGGCCATTTCAATCCCGCAGGCAAACCGCATGGCAGCCCCGAGCATGCCGACCACCATGCTGGCGACCTGCTGCAACTGGTGGCCGATGCTAACGGCAACGCCCGCCAGATGTCCTACGTTTCGGGGCCGACGCTTGCCGAGGGGCCGGGCAACATCATCGGGCGCAGTGTCATCGTTCATGCCGCGCCGGATGACTACAAGACCCAGCCGACCGGCAATTCCGGTGCCCGCCAGGCGTGCGGGGTCATCGTCAGGAAATAGGCCGCGATTTGGCGTAGACCGCAACTGGCGCAACTTGAAGGCGGAGTGGGAGATTCCCGGTCCGTTTTCAGTTGGCGGGGCGTCGCGATTGTTGCCACGCCAGAACCGCCTGGCCCGAATAAGCGAGGATTGCCTGATACTGTTCGCCGGGCAGATTTTGGCGCAACGCTGCGAACAGTTGCTCGGTCGTGTCCTCTGCCGACCCGCCGGAGAGCGCGGTATCGCCGAGCAGACGGATCTGGATGCTGGCCAGGGCATCGGCGAGCAGACGCCAGCCAAGCAGTGGCATGCGCTTGACGGTGGCTAGCAGCAGGCTGCCCAGCGCCTGCAGGATGCGTTGTGCTTCGGCGCTGTCCGCGCAGGCGGCCATGGCGTGCCAGAGTGCAAGGTGGATGTTGCGCCGCAGTTCGATCTTGAAGTCCACGGCGTCACTTTCAACTTGCTCGATCTGGCTGAAAAACTTCTGGAAACGTGCGTCCGCGCCTGGTTTGAGCCGGTTGCGCAGCGCACCAAGCAGGGTGGTCAGGGCGGGCAGCGCGTTCAGGTCAAAGGCCTGACTGTAGGCCAGACCCCACTGATCAAGCCCGCTGATCAGCATGGCAAGGCGCAATGCCTGCCCGTCGGGGCCGTCGCCGGCCCGGCACCAGCGATCGCAACGTGTCTCGATGTCGGCGCGGGCAGTAGCGAGCTGGTCAGGGTCCCCGTCCAGCGTCTGGCGAAAAATGGTGGTGAAGGCGTCCTGCGCCATGCGCGCAGCAAGCCGCTGGAGGTCGGGCGCCGCAATGCGGGCGAGTTGATCGGCTGGAATGTCGAAAGTCATGGTCATCGATGGGGTTCCCACACCAGGCGCGCCGGTTTATCTAGGGACGCCGGGATCTTGAAAAGGGTGACAAAATACTCCCATTCCACAAAATCACGAAACGAGCGGGCCCGTCCAGATGAGCGTTAAAACGATTCTCCGCATGGGGGATCCGCGGCTGCTGCAGCCGGCGGCGCCGGTTACGGTTTTTTCGACGCCCGCGTTGCAGGCGCTGATCCAGGACATGCAGGACACCATGCGGGCCGCTGGTGGCGTCGGGCTGGCGGCACCGCAGATCGGCGTCGGACTGCAAGTGGTCATTTTCGGCTTTCAGAAGAGCGCGCGTTATCCGGATGCCGAGCCGGTTCCCGAAACGATCCTGGTCAATCCGCTGATCACGCCCTTGTCCGAAGAAACCGACGAGGACTGGGAGGGGTGCCTTTCGGTGCCGGGACTGCGGGGAGTGGTTCCGCGCTACCGGCATATCCGCTATCAGGGCGTCGACGAGCGGGGAGTGTCTATCAATCGGAGTGTCGAAGGCTTTCATGCGCGAGTGGTTCAGCACGAATGCGATCACCTGCAGGGGATTCTTTACCCGATGCGCGTCCACGATTTCAGGCAATTCGGATTCACCGACGTCCTGTTTCCCGAGCTAGGCTGACGTGGCGGAAATTGCGTGAAATACCAATGGTGCGGTGCAGCAAAAATTGTTGACACAGATCCGACGGTATGTAAAATGGAGTCATGTTGCACCGCAGCAATTCGGTTCGGCGGGCAACCAGGATCCCTTATCAAGCAACCTCTCGGAGAACTCAATCATGACCACCAAACCCCTCGATTTTGCCAAGACCAGCCTCGCTTCCGCCACCGTCGTCGCCAAGACCGCGTTCGACAGTTTCGAGAGCCTGGTCGCCCTCAACCTGAGCGCCAGCCGCTCGCTGGTTGAAGCTTCTTTCGCCAATGTCACCAAGCTGTTCGACGTGACGGACGTGCAGGCTTTCATCAAGCTGCAACAGGAACTTGCTGCGCCGAACCTGGAAAAGGGTCTGGACTACTCGCGTAGCGTGCTGGCCATCACGACCGACACCAAGGACAAGATCGCCAAGGAAGTCGAAGTTCAGGTTGCCACCGCCAACGCCAACGTCAATGGCCTGGTCGAAAAGGCCCTGGCTTCCGCACCGGCTGGTTCCGAAGTGGCTGTCGCCGCTGTCAAGACGGCGATCAATGCCGCCAACGAAGCCTACGAAGGCCTGAACAAGGTTGCCAAGCAAGCTGCTGACGTTGCCGAAGCCAGCGTTGCCGCTGCCACCAGCGCCACCCTGAAGGCTGCCAACGTGGCCGCCCCGAAGGCTGCCGGCAAGAAGGCTGCTTAAGCGTAGATCGCCTTACGCAGAAAAAGCCGGAGTTCTCTCCGGCTTTTTTCGTTCACCCTGCACGGATCGTCACTTGCGGCTGGCCCTGACTGGCTTGCCCTTGCCGCCGCGACTACCGCGGCAGATTTCCAGGCGTTCGCCCTTCAACTTGCCGGCAACGCCATCGATAACCGGCAATATCTCTTCCAGCGCCGTCTTGCCGGGGGCCGCGTCGATCAGCTTGAGGCCGCGCCCCTTGGGCAGCAGGCGGATCTCCTCAATATTGAAGACAAGGCCGCGGCCGTCCCGGGTCAGGCAGGCGATTTCGCCCGGCGGCGCCGGCGCGAAAACGACGGGGATTTCTTCTTCCGGCAAGGCCATGAAAGCTTTGCCGGCCTTGCCGCGTGACAGCAGGTCGGCACCCTGGCAGCGGAATCCATAGCCGCCGCTGGCGGCGACCAGGTACAGCGTATCGTTCTTGATCGCCTGCGCCAGGACCATCTTGCCGCCACCGACGAAGTCAGCCAGCGAAGTAGCCGGAATACCGTCGCCCTTGCCGCCGGGTATGTCGGAAGCCGCAATGGAATAGGCACGACCCTTGGTGTCAAGCAGGATCAGACTATCCACCGTGCGGCAGGGCAGGCAGGCGAGCAGGCTGTCGCCGGAACGGAAAGTCAGTTGCGTCGGGTCGATGTTGTGGCCTTGGCGCGAGCGCAGCCAGCCGTGTCTCGAGACGATCAGCGTGGTCGGTTCGTCGACGATGGAGACGGTCTTGGCGTCCGACATGGTGACCTTGTCGGCGGCTTCGATGAAGGTGCGGCGGTCGTCGCCGTATTTCTTGGCATCGGCTTCGATTTCGGCTGCGACGCAGGCGCGCAGCGCTTCTTCGGAGTCGAGCAGCTTGTTGAGGCCGGCTGCTTCTTCGCGCAGTTTGGCCATCTCTTCGCCGATCTTGATACCTTCCAGTCGCGCCAACTGACGCAGGCGGATTTCGAGGATGTCTTCGGCCTGAATCTCGGACAGCTTGAAGTGCCTGATCAGGTCGGCCTTGGGATCTTCCGATTCGCGGATGACCTTGATCACCTTGTCAATGTCGAGCAGGACGGCCAAACGGCCTTCCAGGATGTGGATGCGCTTTTCGGCTGCGCTCAGGCGGTGGCGCGTGCGCCGCTCAACGGTGGCCAGGCGGAACCGGCACCACTCGGCGATCATGCTGTACAGCGAAGCCTGGCGTGGCGTGCCATTGACGCCGAGGACGGTCAGGTTGATCGAGGCATTGGTTTCGAGGCTGGTGTGGGCGAGCAGCAGGCGGATCAGGTCGTCCTGGCTCTGACGCGACGAGGCCGGCTCGATGACGAGACGGACGGCGTGTTCCTTGCCCGATTCGTCACGCACGCCGCTTTCGGAAATCGACGAGAGGAAGGCAGCCTTGAGGTTGAGCTGTTCCGGCGTGAACACCTTCTTGCCGGCCTTTTCCTTGGCGACCGGATTGGAGCAGGTCTCGATTTCCGAGAGCACGGTGGCGGTGGAGACGCCAGGCGGGAGTTCGGTGATGACCAGCTTCCACTGGCCGCGGGCGAGGTTTTCGATCTTCCACTTGGCGCGCACCCGCAGGCTGCCGCGGCCGCTGCGGTAGGTGGTGGCGATTTCCTCGGGCGAGGAAATGATCTGCGCGCCGCCCGGGTAATCCGGGCCGGGAATCAGTTCCAGCAGCTGATCTTCGCTGAAATTCGGGTCTTTTATCAGGTTGACCGTAGCGTTGGCGATTTCGCGCAGGTTGTGGGCCGGGATTTCGGTGGCCATGCCGACGGCGATGCCCGAGGCGCCGTTGAGCAGGCAAAACGGCAAACGTGCCGGCAGCAGCGCCGGTTCGTCGTTGGCCCCGTCGTAATTGGGCTTCCAGTCGACCGTGCCTTCGTCGATCTCCGCCAGCAGCAGCTCGGCGATAGGCGTCAGGCGGGCTTCGGTGTAGCGCATGGCCGCCGCGTTGTCGCCGTCGCGTGAGCCAAAATTGCCTTGGCCGTCGACGATCGGGTAGCGCAGGCTCCAGTCCTGCGCCATGCGGACCATAGCGTCATAGACCGACGAATCGCCGTGCGGGTGGTACTTGCCGATCACATCGCCGACGACGCGCGCCGATTTGACGTGGCGCGGACTCTTGTACAGTCCCATGCGGTGCATGGCGTAGAGAATGCGGCGCTGCACCGGCTTCTGGCCGTCGGCGGCCGAGGGCAGGGCGCGACCGGTGACGACGCTCATGGCATATTCGAGATAGCGGCGGGCGGCGTAATCGGCGGGCGAGGGAATGTCATCGGCCGGGCCGTTGGCCGCAGGCGGTAGATCCGGCGGCAGGGACGGCGCTCCCGGTGCGGCGTTTTCCGGTTTCACGCTGGCGTCGAAGAGATTGAGCTGGTCGGTCATGGCAGTCTGTGTTGGGGGGCAAGCGAGCGGATGTTACCTGATTTGCCAGCCCATCAAACGCCGAGTGGGGTGATCTTTCTGTGGTTTGCGCGTCGCGGGCCACGTAAAATCATGCATCAGCCGACGGCGTCCAGAGAACGGACAGCCCGGTGCTTTTTCCTACGGAAAATCGATGAAAAATACACAAGCGCCGCGCGCCCACTGGTCCAGTCGCTGGGCCTTCATCCTCGTTACCATCGGTTCGGCGGTCGGTCTCGGCAATATCTGGAAATTCCCGTACATGACCGGGAGCAACGGCGGCAGCGCTTTCGTGCTGATCTATCTGGCCTGCATCGTCGGCATCGGGGTGCCGCTGCTGATGGCGGAAACCATGCTCGGGCGGCGCGGGCAGGCCAGCCCGGTCGCCTCAATGCGTTTCCTCGCCGATGAAGCCGGCGCCGCAGGCTTGTGGCAGATCATCGGCTACATCGGTATCGTCGGCGCCTTGCTGATCCTGTCTTTCTATAGCGTCGTCGCCGGCTGGGTGCTGGAATACACTTGGCGGGCGGCCGCAGGTTTTCGGGCGCTGCCGAAGGAGGCCTTCGGTGAGGCATTTGGCGCCCTGCTCGCCGATCCGCTGCGCATGATCGCCTGGCATACCGTGTTCATGGCCATGTGCGCCATCGTCGTGCTGGGCGGCGTAACGGCTGGCATCGAACGGGCGAACAAGATCATGATGCCGGCGCTGTTCGCCATCCTGCTCGGGCTGCTGGGCTATGGCGCCGTGGCCGCCGACCTGCCGGCATCGTTTCGCTTCCTTTTCCATTTCGATCCGGCGGCGGTGAATCGCCAGGTCTTGCTGGCGGCGATGGGGCATGCCTTCTTTACACTCAGCCTGGGCATGGGTGCCATCATCACCTATGGCTCCTATCTCGGTCGGGATGTTTCCATTCCCCGTACCTGCCTATATATCGCCGGAGCGGATACCCTGGTGGCTTTGCTTGCCGGGCTGTCCATCTTCGCCATTGTTTTCGCGCAGGGACTGGAACCCGCCGCCGGGCCGGGGCTGATCCTGCAGACCCTGCCGCTCGCCTTTTCGCAGATGCCGGGCGGGCATGCGGTTGGTGTGCTGTTCTTCGTGCTGGTCGTCTTCGCCGCCTGGAGTTCGGCCATTTCACTGCTCGAACCGGGCGTGACGCTGCTCACCGAGCGCCTTGCCATGACCCGGCGGGCCGCGGTGCTTGTGCTGTGCCTGGGTGTCTGGCTGCTCGGCGTTGCCGTGGCGCTGTCGTTCAATGAATGGAGCGCGTTCAAGGTCTTCGGCCTGGGCATCTTCGACCTGTTGGACACGCTGACCACCAAGATGATGATGCCGCTGGCCGGGTTCCTGATTGCGATATTCACTGCATGGGTCATGAAGCGTGCCCACGTCGAGCAGGAAATCGGCCTTCGCGGCAGTCATTTCACCCTATGGTTCAACGTGGTGCGCTATCTTTCGCCGGTGGCAATCTTCGTGATTTTCCTGAATGTGATCGGGGTGATTGGTTGATGCCAATCTGCTAATCCTGCTGCCCCTGCTCGACGTCAAGGTGTTCTACGCTGAGTTTGAGGCTGACCGCACTTCGGGCAATGTGTCTAGCAGTCCTTCGCACGCCGCCATCAGCATCTCCGCAATCTCGGAGTGATAGTTGGGGTCGAGCGATTCCATCATTTCGTGGGCGGTATGGAGCCCCGCTTCCCGCGACAATGAGGCGGCGATTTGCCGCGCAAAATCATCGCTGAGCGCGGAAAGTTGTCGACGCTCCTTGAATTCCAGGCTGAGTTTCGAGCGCCGCAGCCAATCTGCCGCAAGACTTGCCCCTTGCGCTTCGCTCATCCATTGCTGATGCTCGTAGTAGGCGGCAAGCCGCTCGGCGGCGAGGGCGAAGATCAGCGCGACGCGCAGGCCGCGATCAGTCATGCAAGGCGCGGGCAATGAAATTTTTGGGTACGCGGGGTTTTGGCACCGGGAAATCAAACCAGCTCCGCACGTTCTGCTCCAGCCCGATACCGTGCATGTAGTTGTAGAGCGCCTTGTTCAGCGCCTGGCCGAGCGTGTCGTGATCAACACCGGTCGGGTCGATGAATTCGACGTCGTTGGTGGCAAAACTGATCGGCGGCAGGGGTTTGAGCCTGATGCCGTATTCTTCCGGGTTCTTGCCAACCGGCGAATGGACGGTGCACGCGAAGCGGTGGAAGAAGCCGGACTGGATGCAGTTCTCGGCGAAGAGCTGGCGCACGTATTCGAGCGCGTCGACGGTGTCCTGCACGGTCTGCGTCGGGAAGCCGTACATCAGGTAGGCATGGACGAGGATGCCGGCGTCGCTGAAGGCGCGGGTGACGCGGGCGACCTGGTCGACCGAGACGCCTTTCTTCATCAGTTGCAGCAGGCGGTCGGAGGCGACTTCGAGGCCGCCGGAAACGGCGATGCAGCCGCTGTCGGCGAGCTGGTGGCAGAGTTCCGGCGTGAAGGACTTCTCGAAGCGGATGTTGCCCCACCACGAGATCGCCCGGTTGCGCCGCTGCAGCTCGTCGGCCAGCGCCTTCAGGGCCTTGGGCGGGGCGGCTTCGTCGACGAAATGAAAGCCGGTCTGGCCGGTTTCGCCGATGATTTCCTCGATGCGGTCGACCAGCAGCGCGGCCGGGGCGCCATCGTAGCGGCCGATGTAGTCGAGGTTGATGTCGCAGAAGCTGCACTTTTTCCAGTAACAACCGTGCGCCACGGTCAGCTTGTTCCAGCGCCCGTCCGACCACAGGCGGTGCATCGGGTTGAGCATGTCGAGCAGCGACAGGTAGCGGTCGAGCGGCAGGCCGTCCCAGGTCGGCGTGCCGACTTCGGCGAACGGGATGTCCGGTTCGCTGGCGCTGAAGTAGCGCACCCTGCCGTCGACGCGGGCGAAAGTGCGGACCAGGTTGAGGCGCGGGCGCTGGCCGTCGAGGTAATCGAGCAACGCGAGGATGGGGCGCTCGCCGTCGTCCAGCGTCACGTAGTCGAAATGCTCGAAGACGCGCGGTTCCTTGAGTTCGCGCAGTTCGGTATTGACGTAGCCGCCGCCGAGCACGGTGACGATCCCCGGATGTCTGGTCTTGATTGCCTGCGCCATGCGGAATGCAGCATAGACCGAACCGGGGAAGGGCACGGAGAGCAGCACGACAGTCGGCTTGCTGCGGTCGACGGCCGAAATGGTCAGTTTTTCAAGGGTGCTGTCGACCAGCGTCGGCGGCTCGGCCAATGCTTTCGCCAGCGGCTCGAAAGTCGGCTGGCTGCGCGCCAGCGATTCCGCGTAGCGGACGAACTCGAAACGCGGGTCGACGGCTTCGCGCAGCACATCGGCCAGGTCGTCGAGATAGAGTGTCGCCAGATGGCGCGCCCGGTCCTGAATGCCGAGCATGCCGAAGGCCCAGGCCAGCGGGTCGCCGCCGTCCTCGTCGATGTAGACGTCGAGCGACGCGAAGCGCGGCCCCTCGGGAAGGAAATTACGGCCGGCGATGCGGTGGCCGATCGACGGATCGCGCCCTTGCAGGAAGGCGACGGCCGGCCCGACGGTGGCGAGGTAGCGGTCGAACTGGTCGTCGAAGCCGCGCAGGCTGGGCGAGCGTTTTTTCGGGGGGATTCCGGCGACGCATTTGCGGATCTCGCGCAGTCCATCGGGGGAAAACAGGTCGAGCACCAGCGCCAGCGCGATGTCGGCCTGCGTCGCCGCGATCCCGCGCGAGCGCAGGAAGCCGGTCAGATAGGCGGTCGACGGGTAGGGAACGTTCAACTGCGTCATCGGCGGGATGAGCGCGAGGACGCGGGGGCCGCTGGCCAGGGCGGCTGGCATGGTTAGCGGCCCAGCTTCTGACGGATTTGCGGCAGCGCCGCCAGCGCCGCCTTTTCGCCTTCCATCATGGCGTCATGGCGGGCCGTGAAGTCCCACGACTTGACGTAGGGCAGCGTGGGGCGAATGACGACGTCCGCCTCGCGCAGCTCGTTGCGGGCGATGATGCCGCCCATGATGGTCGTCGTCTGCCAGAGGATGCTGGTCATGCTGTCGACCGGCTGGCCTGCCGGGCGGTCGGAAATATCGACGGCGATGATGAAATCGGCGCCCATCTCGCGCGCCGCCTGGACCGGCACCGGGCTGGTCAGGCCACCATCGACGTAGCTGCGGCCGCGGAACTGGGTCGGCTGGAATACGCCCGGCACGGCAGCCGAGGCGCGCACTGCCATGCCGGTGTCGCCGGTTCGGAAAACCACACGCTCGCCACTGTTGAGATCGGTGGCGACCGTGGCGAATGGCTTGTTCAGCTTTTCCAGCGGCCGCTTGTTGAGGTGCTGGTTGATGAAGTCCTGCAGGGCTTCGCCCTTGAGCAGGCCGCGCCCGCCCAGGGTCCAGTCGGCAAAGATCTTCTCGTCGAGCTGGACGGCGATCTTCTGCATGGCGAAGGCGTCGTTCCCGCCGGCGTAGAGCGAACCGACCACGGCGCCGGCGCTGGTGCCGACCACGTAGTCGGGAACGATGCCCTGCGATTCCAGCATCTTGATCACGCCGATGTGGGCAAAGCCGCGTGCCGCGCCGCCGCCGAGGGCGAGGCCGATTTTCGGCTTGGGAACTGCGACCGGGGCAGACGCAGGGGCTGGTGCCGGTGGCGTGGCGGCCGGTTTCGACGACGTCAGTGAAGGCAGCGACCCGCAGCCGGCGAGCAGGGCGAATACGATTAGGGAAGGTAGGAAGCGAAACATACGAGGGAGCAGATCGTTCACGAAATTGAATTGCGGAGCATTTAAACGAGATGCACCAGTTCTGTATAAACAGCGAGTTGCCGGTCGCCGGTGAGCAGGCGCATGGGTTCGGTAATCGCCTGGGCGACGATCATGCGGTCGAATGGATCCTTGTGATGCATCGGGAGGGTGACGATAGTCTCCACATGCTCGCCTCGGATAGACAGCTCACAAAAACCGCTCGCAGTAACGGCTTGGCGAATCTCAGTCAAATCCGCCGTCAGTTTGCCGATGCCGGTCTTGATGGCTATCTCCCAGAAAGAGGCCGTGCTGACAAAAACCTCACTTTCCGGTGCGAGGATCAACTGCGATACCGGCTGGATTTTCGGTGATCCGGCCAGCGTCCAGAGCAGCACGTTGGTGTCCAGCAGGAGTCTCATTCGGCCGTGCCTTCGAATGTCTGCAGAACGTCGTCGGGTAGCGGCGCATCAAAATCTTCCGGTACCACCAGTTTTCCAGCCAGGACACCGATCTTTTTGGTCGGCGCAGCGGATTCGGCGACTGGAGCCAACTTGGCTTCAACCTTGCCGTAAGCGCCGAGCAAAATGGTTTCCCCCGTGGCCGCCCGCTTGACGAGTTGGGAAAGGGTGCTTTTAGCTTGATGCATCGAAATGACTTCCATGACGATATCTCCAAGATAGTCGGTCATGATGTGAGTTTAGCTAGGGTTTAGCTAACACTCAATCAAAAGACGGTGTTCCTGCGTGAAAGTTCATGGCGCATTTGCTCGAATAGAAGCTCGAAGAGCATCCCCGTCGTCGCAATCATCAACCTTTTTTCGGATGTGGTCAGTTCGTCGTACCCATAGGGGCTACCGGCTTCCTCGGTTAGCAGTCGCTGCCGATAAACGTTTGCAACGCCTTGTCCGTAGGCCTGCCAGTCAATTTCATCTTCGCGCGATGACAAGGCTTTCTCGATATCGTCGAGAAGCTTCCTGACGGCCAACGAGCCGCCGATACGTAACGCGACGGACACGGTGTCGAATTGCCATTGCAGTTTATGGATACCCTGATTTTTCAATAGCTTGTCCGCTTGGTATTCAAAGTCCTGGATTTCGCTATCGGTCACCAACTTCGGCATTTGGTGGCCAAGACTGACCAACCGGGTAAGTTCCGGCATGTCGCGTTGATTGAACTGCTTTAGAAAGAGAAGATAGGTCGCATCTTTGGTGGCTTTACTTTCCGCCAACAGATGTCCAAAACCGGAAACCAGCGCCGCCAAAATGACGCTCCAAAGAGCGACGAGATAAGGCTGCGGCAGGCGCTTCACTGCGAAAGCGTCAATATCAATGATCAGACATCTGCCTCGACCAGCCCGCCGTCCTTCTCCATCCACGCCCGGCGCCCGGCGGCTTCGCCCTTGCCCATTAGCAGGTTGAAGGTGGTGGTCATTTCCTTGAGGACGTCGCGCGGCGCGGTGAACGGCACCAGCCGGCGGGTGTCCGCGCAGAGCGTGGTTTCCCAGAGCTGGTCGGGATTCATCTCGCCGAGGCCCTTGAAGCGGGAGACGGTGATCTTGTTGTCCGAGACGCCTTCGTCGCGCAACTTGAGCAGCGTCTGTTCCTTCTCCGCTTCGTCGAGGCAATAGACCTTGCGCGTGTGGCCGCGTGCTTCGACATCGACGCGGAACAGCGGCGGCTGGGCGACATGGATGTGGCCGCGCTCGACCAGGGCCGGGAAATGTTTGAGGAAGAGGGTGAACAGCAGGACCTGGATGTGCGAGCCATCGACGTCGGCGTCGGACATGACGATGATGCGGCCGTAGCGCAGGCCGCTGACATCGATACTGTCGATCTGGTCGATGCCGTGTGGGTCGACGCCGATGGCCACCGAAATGTCGTGCACCTCGTTGTTCTTGAACAGCTGGTCGCGGTCGACTTCCCAGGTGTTGAGCACCTTGCCGCGTAGCGGCAGCACGGCCTGGGTTTCCTTGTCGCGGCCCTGTTTGGCCGAACCGCCGGCCGAGTCACCCTCGACCAGGAAGACTTCGTTGCGGGCGATGTCGTCCGACTCGCAGTCGGTCAGCTTGCCGGGCAGGGTGGCGATGCCGGAAGACTTCTTCTTCTCGACCTTCTGCGTCGATTTCATACGGTTCTGCGCCGCCTTGACGGCCAGTTCGGCGATCTTCTTGCCGAAATCGGCATGGCTGTTCAGCCACAGCTCGAAGGGGTCGCGCACCATCTGCGAGACCAGCTTGTAGGCGTCGCGGCTAGTCAGCTTTTCCTTGGTCTGGCCTTGGAATTGTGGGTCGAGGACCTTGGCTGACAGCAGATAGGTCATGCGGCCGCAGACGTCTTCCTGCGCCAGTTTCACTTTCGCGGGCAGGATGGCGTGGTGGTCGGCGAAAGTCTTGATCGCCTCGAAGACGCCGGCCTTCAGCCCGGCTTCGTGGGTGCCGCCGTCCAGCGTCGGGATCAGGTTGACGTAGGATTCCGGCTTGCCGCCGCCTTCCTCGAACCAGGCCAGCGCCCAGGTGGCGCCTTCGCCGACGGCGAAGCCGTTGGCCGTATCGACATACTTTTCGCCGACGAAGATCGGCGCCACCGGCGTTCCGATCATCATTTCGTTCAAGTAATCGGCCATGCCGTTCTGGTAGCACCAGGATTTTTTCTCTTGGCCCTCGATGTCCAGTTCGACCGTGACATTGGGCATCAGCACGGCCTTGGAGCGCAACAGGTGTTCCAGCTGGCCAAGATTGACCTTGGGTGAATCGAAATACTTGGGATCAGGCGAGATGCGCACCGTCGTGCCGGTGTTGCGCTGGCCGCAGTCGCCGATGCGGGAGAGCGGTTCGGTGACGAAACCGGCGCCGAAAGCGATGTGGTGAATGCCGCCGCCGCGCTTGATTTCGACTTCCAGCCGAGTGGACAGCGCATTGGTCACCGAGACGCCGACGCCGTGCAGGCCGCCCGAGAAGCGGTAGGCGTTGCCCGATTCCTTCTTGTTGAACTTGCCGCCGGCGTGCAGCTTGCAGAAGACCAGTTCGACCGCCGGCCGGCCTTCTTCCGGGTGGATTTCGACCGGGATGCCGCGGCCGTTGTCGCTGACTTCGATGACGCCGTCGGCGCGGATAGCCACCGAAATCTTCTTGGCGTAGCCGGCCAGCGCCTCGTCGGCCGCGTTGTCGATGACTTCCTGGACGATGTGGGTCGGGCAGGTCGTCCGGGTGTACATGCCCGGACGTTCCTTGACGGGTTCGAGGTCCTTGAGGACGCGGATGGAGGAGGCGGAATAGTCGGACATGCGCTTTGAAATTGGGGCAAATTGAGGTGTCGACCGCAACAGTCAGCGGTTCGTGCTGCCGGGCATCGACGGCGAGGCCGATTGTACCGGTTGCGGCGGCATTCCCAAGGTTTCGATCATGGCTCGGACAGCGCGCATCTGGGCGCCGTCGCGGGTGTGGTAGTCGGCGCCGGTGTAGCCCCACCAGTCCCAGCAGCCCTTCGGGTTGAGCAGCCAGCGGAAGGAACCCCAGGCCAGGCCGTAGCGGCGGACCGTCTGCGGGTAGAGCACGACGATGCGATTGCTGGCCGCCCAGCCGTTGTAGCCGGCACCATCGACGAAGCGGCGGCCGATTTCGCCGGCATTCTGCAGGCAGCCGTGGAAGGCGACATGGACCTTGCAGCCGCCGCCGCGGCAGCTGGCCGGAACGAAGGCATAGCCTTCGTTGGCGAGGCTGGCGTCGATCGCCCGGCCGGTGACGAAGGGGCGCTGGTCGAAAACGATCATTTCGCCGGCCGGTGGCGCAGCGGGCGGCTGCAGCGGGCCGAGCAGGTGCGTCAGCAGCTTGCCGGCGGCATCGACGTCCTGGCAGCGATTGATGAAGGGCGTTTCGGACGTCGGACAGGCGTTCGCCTGCGGGTCGGCGACCGAGAGCATGGCATGCCCGGCCTCCTGCACCTTGAGGAAGCTGATGGCATCGGCTGCCAGCGTGGCGCGATAGAAGGCATCCAGCGCATCCATCACCGGCGGCAGGACGGTCTTGTCGTTACCGCCAGCCAGCAGCCAGACGCGGTCGTCCTGCAGATTCTTGAACGGGTCGATGCGGCCCGCTTCGGCCAGTTGCCTGACGGTCTTCAGCGTCTCGTCGGGCGTCGGCGGCAGATCCTTGCCGGAAGGCGCCATGCAGTTGCCCAGCGCCCGCCGCACCGAACCTTCAGCACAGAAATACGGCCCGCCGGCGACGATGCCGGCACCGCGGACGAGGCTCGAATAGGCGACCTGGAACTGGACGGCCATGTAGCCGCCGGAGGAGATGCCGGAAACCGTCACGTTGTCGGTGCTGGCGGCCAGGCGGGGCAAGGGCTGTGCGGCGACGCCTGTCGTGCAAAGCAACAGCCCGCAGGCCGCTAGTCGTGAGATAAACGTCATCGCTTCTGGATTCCTTCATGTTGGCCGAGGTTCGGCACGAAAATCGGGCAAAAATTGCGGTTGACCGCGCACCGAAGGAAGTACCGTTGGAGTGCAACAGCCGGTGCCGGCGGGATTCTACCGTCTGTTGGCGGCCATGATGGAAAAAGGGCCGGGGGGAACCCGACCCTTTGGCACGCCATTGGGAAACGAGCAGGCTACTTGCTCTTGATCTTTTTGCTGGCCGGCGTCGACCCGCCCTGAACGCCGAGCTGGCCGCCGGTGCCGAGGCCACCTTGCACTTCCTGCGCCTTGTAGTTGCGCACCGCCTTGACCAGATTGTTATAGGAATCGGTGAAGGCGGCGACGATGACCTTACCTTCAGCAGTGTTCGAGTAGCCGCCGAGACCGCCGCCGGCCGCCGAGCCGAGCAGTCCGCCGATGGCGCCGAAATCCATGTTGCGGGCGCTGCCTTCAGCCGCCGCCAGCTGGACGCTGGAGCGGTTGTCGATCAGCGTCAGCAGCGTGCTGGCCTCCTTGACGTTCATGCTGCCGCCGAGCAATGCACCGACTGAACCCAGGCGCCCACCGAGAGCGGCGCCGGCGCCGCCGGCATTCTGGTTACTGAAGGTGATGGACGGGCTCATCGAGTAGTCGGCGGCGACCATCTGACCCTTGCCGAAATTGGACCCCTTGCGCATTTCGCCGGATTGTTCGAGCGCGCGTTCGCCCATGATGTTGCCCATGGCGCGGCCGCGTTCGACGACGACGAAACAGTTCGACTGCTGCACCAGGAGCTTGAGCACCGGCACCGTCGACCCGAGCCGCCACTGGCCGGTCAGGATGCCGTACCACGAAGCTTGGGTGTCCTCGACAATGGCTACCGTGCCCATCGTGGCCGAACACTTTTCCAGTTGCGAATTAGCGCCCTGGGTGGTGGAACCGGCTGCGGAGCCGGTCGCAGTCGTTTTGGCTTCAGGGGCGCCCATCTGCATGTTGGAGCAGCCGGCCAGCGTGATGCTCAACAGAATGCCCGGCAGAGCGTAACGTTTTGGATCCTGAAGCGCTTTCATGGTGACCTCCTGAGAATGATGGAATATTGGCATTTATGCCACACGTCGAAGCAGCACGACTACTGTACCAAAATCCAGAATGCATCATTTGGCTATTCGGCCATTGCCCGGGCAATTAGTTCAAGGAAAGTTGGGAGAGGTCGCGCCAGCCAGAGAATTGGCAATTGCGCTATGCTTGGCAGGCCGGTGCCGTTCTATCTGGAGCGCGTAAAATTCGGCAGTTGTCATTCAACCCCAAACGGAAACTTACCATGGCTGGAGCCAGCCTGCTTGCACTACTGGACGATATCGCGACCATCCTTGATGACGTCAGCGTCATGACCAAGGTTGCCGCAAAAAAGACGGCAGGGGTGCTGGGCGACGACCTCGCCCTGAATGCCCAGCAGGTGTCCGGTGTGCGCGCCGATCGGGAGTTGCCGGTGGTCTGGGCGGTGGCAGTGGGTTCGTTGAAAAACAAGCTGATTCTCGTACCGGCAGCGCTATTGATCAGCGCCTTCGCGCCTTGGGCGGTAACGCCATTACTGATGCTTGGCGGGCTCTATCTCTGCTTCGAAGGGGTCGAGAAACTGGCGCACAAGTGGCTGTCCAGCGCGGAAGACGAAGCGGCGCATCACGCCGGAGAACTGGCGGCCGTGGCTGACGAAACAGTCGACCTGGCGGCCCGGGAGGCGGAGAAGATCAAGGGGGCGATCCGCACCGACTTCGTGCTGTCTGCCGAAATCATCGTGATCGCGCTGGGTACTGTCGCTGACAAGGCGTTCGGAACCCAGGTGGCGGTTCTGACCAGCATTGGCCTGCTCATGACCGTGGGGGTTTACGGACTGGTGGCCGGCATCGTAAAGCTGGATGATCTTGGGATTTACCTGCTGGGCAAGACAAGTTCTTTGGCCAGGACGATCGGCAAGTGGCTCTTGCTGGTTGCGCCGAAGATGATGAAGTCGCTCACTGTGATCGGGACGGCGGCGATGTTCCTGGTGGGCGGCGGCATCCTGACCCATGGCATTCAGCCGGTTCATCACGCCATCGGGCTGGCGGCGCAAGCGGTTGGCGTCTTTGGTACGGTGGTGCCGCTGATTCTGAATATGGTATTCGGGATGCTCTGTGGCGCCGCAGCGCTGTTTGTCCTCAAGGCCGGCGCCGCGGCGAAGGCGGCGTTGACCGGTAAACTTGCGTGAACGACTAGCCCCGTTTGTTCCCGGATTGTTCCAGGGCGAGCCGGAATTCGGCAAAGGAAAGCTCGCGGACGACGGTTGCGGTGAGCGTGTCACGGAGATCGAATCCGGTACTCAAACTGTCGGCGGGAGCCGAATTGTTTTTCGTTCCATAATCAAAGCCACGGTGCGTAGCCATCGAGATTTTTGAAGTGGGAGCCATGACATTCTCCTCGTTGGTTGGGTGAGTTCATCTTCCCAAAAGCTCTCGGAAGGCACTGTGATCGAATTCACGGCGGAAGCAAGATAATTTCTCGGCGCGCTGCTGATGCTCGGCTGGATGGCGGGGTTTACATCGACAATTCGCTGCCAAAGTTTGGCTGTGCTATCTTCCACATCACCCAAATCAAACGGTCGTTTAATATGCATAAAGCTGTTATCAGCGGTTCGGGCCTCTGGGTCGCTCCAGAAATCATCAGCAACGACGAGCTGGTGGAGGCCTTCAACGCTTACGCGAAGCGCTTCAACGAGGAAAATGCCGTCGCGATCGCCGCCGGGTCAATCATTGCGGTGCCCGAATCCAGCGCCGAATTCATCGAAAAGGCCTCGGGCATCAAGCGCCGCTATGTCGTCGACAAGACCGGTGTGCTCGATCCGGCCCGCATGCGCCCGCTTCTGGCGCCGCGCCCCGACGACGTGTTGTCGCTTCAGGCGGAGATCGGTGTGGCGGCTGCCAGGGAGGCGCTGGCCAATGCAGGCCGCGCCGCTGCCGATATTGACATGGTGGTCTGTGCCGCGTCGAACATGCAGCGCCCCTATCCGGCGATGGCCGTCGAGATCCAGGGTGCTTTGGGCGCCGGCGGCTACGCCTTCGACATGAATGTCGCCTGCTCATCGGCCACTTTTGGCCTCGAGCAGGCGATCAACGCGGTGAAAACGGGTTCCGTACGCGCCGTGCTGGTCATCAGTCCCGAAATCTGCTCGGCCCACCTTGCCTGGCAGGATCGCGACTGCCATTTCATCTTCGGCGACGTGTGCACCGCCCTGGTCGTAGAGCGCGCTGAAGATGCCAGTTCGGCCAGATGCTGGGAGGTTCTGGGCACCAAGATGGCGACGAGTTTTTCCAACAACATCCGTAACAACGCCGGCTTTCTCTCGCGTTGCGAAGATCGTAACCCGGCCGATCGCGACCAGTTGTTTCGCCAGGAAGGGCGAAAGGTTTTCAAGGAAGTGTGTCCGATGGCCGCCGAACATATTGCCAGCCATCTTGCATCGTTTGGTTATACCGCCCCGGATGTACGGCGCTTCTGGCTTCACCAGGCAAACCTTGCGATGAATCAGCTGATCGGCAGGCGCCTGCTCGGGCACGAAGCCAGCGCCGACGAAGCGCCGGTAATCCTCGACGAATTTGCCAACACCGCCTCGGCCGGTTCGATCATTGCCTTCCACCGACATAGCCAGGATCTGATCGCAGGCGATCTTGGGGTGATCTGCTCCTTCGGTGCCGGATATTCGATCGGCAGCGTGCTGCTCCGCAAGTCGGAAACTGGACGTTCCGCATAACCAAGGCTAGGCCGGATCAAGCGGTCCGGTCATAAAGCTGCGCGCACGTCGTCGGGATAGTCTGAAAGGCTGAAAGCCCCGCACCAGGGAAGGAGTGCGGGGCTTTCAAGACGGCCGGTTTTCAGGGGGAAGGGGGAGAGGCGGGCCGTCTAGGCTGATGTCTGGTCAGCGCATGTAGGGAAGATACCGGCGCAGCCTCGCCAACTCAAGTAACTGCTTGCAACAGTCTGTGTCGGGGTGTGCCCGGGGAAAACTCTCGCGAGTTCTCCTTGTGAATAGGCCCTGTAAGGACATCGACTATCGACCCGGCGTATCCCTTGTTGAAGGCGGCCCCTTTCGCTTCTTCCAGTTTCCAAGGAGCGCCGCACCCAGTCCCAACAGGATCTCATCGACAAATGGAATGAAGTCCGGGATCAATAAATCCAGAATGAACAATACAGCGGTGATGCCAAACAGGGCCGGAAAGCGGAGTTTGGCGAGGTAGGCGATCAACGGTGCAACGATCAGTTTAAACATGTGGTGAATCTCCCTCCAGCATTGAACCCGGATTGTCCGTAAGCCATGCAGCGCCAGTCAGGAGGTGACAGGGACAGCGTTGGCACGCTGTGCGAGCTACTTGAAAATTTGGCTTTCCTGATACGCTGAACGGATTGCTTCAATTCGTTCGCGGTTGACGCCGAAATCCTCACGTCCCAGACGGCTCGCGCTACGCACTTCGATGACACCATCCTCTGCATTGACCCAAAATTCAAGGTCATCGACAAATTTCAGCCAGCGTGTCTGGGCTTGCGCGTAAAGGTAATTCGGCTGATGCTCAACGAGCGTCACCCCTGGCATCTCTTGCAGGATGTTGGCAAGGCTCTCGAGTGAGGCCATGGCATCGCCGTTCTTGATGTTCAGGGGAGCTATGGCTGCGTATTCAAGCTGGGGGTGTGCTGGATCGAGCTTCGCCTGGCTGCTGACACTGTTGCGGGTAACTGATGGCACTTTGAGCCGCCCGTTCGTGACGCCGATATCGCTGGGTTGCTCGCCTGACAAAATGCCAGATTGAATTCCGGTCAAGGCAATCAGGAGCAGGCCAGCGATGGTGTAGATCGCGAATTTCATGTGGAAATGAGTCCGAATGGCACCCGAAGATTAGCTTGTATTCCGCATCCTGGATTCCGCCCACAGGGCCTTGGCAAAGGCCTTCCATGCTGGACCGCCGTGGCTCTCGATACCGGCATTGGCACTCTCTTCCATGGTTTTCAGCATGATGCCAGCTAGGCCGAAAAGGTCCAGCCTGGCCATGAGCTTGAAATCGACGGGGCCGCTCGTCGAGAGATGCGGTTCTCCGCATTTGCAATCAAGTGCCTCACGGGCCAACGCGTGCACCTGAACATCATCGCTCCAGTCAATGCCCAGAATGATGCCTTTGCGCTCGATCTCCAATTCGATCTCCCGGATTTCCTTGGCGTAATTCTCGAAGCCGCCCATCTTCAGGAGCGGAGACCGGGCTGGTCGCATACGGAAGAAGCCGTCTCTTCCTGCAGCAGCGCATTTCCGAGGGACAGGCTGTCGTGGACTGAGATGGCGACAAGCGCCACCAAGCTGATCGCAATCACCAGGTGCACGACGAGTATCAGCCAATGCCAAGGTGTCGTATTCGCCCCTTCGGTCTGGCGTTCGACCAGCACGCCGTTTTCGAATTTCTCGCGGATGATTTTTGGCATAGACTTTTTCAATTGAACTCAGATAGAAGGTTTCGTCTGGTCGAACAACCCGCAAATAGGGTCAGTAGGGATGTCACGGCTGAAGACGTCTAAGTTTGGGGGCATCCATTGCCCGATCACCCGGGAATAGCGCGCCATCCGCTTCAGTGCCGTGCGCAAGGAGCCGCTAGAGAGCCATGCATAACCCAGCGTACCGAGGTTGGATGGATGCCAGCACTCGGCGCTGCGCAAGGCAAACGCCGGATCAGGGATGAGTTCTGCCGCCTGGGCGAAAGCCTTATCCAGTAGGGCGCTGGGTAGACGCGTTTTCGCATCCGGTATCTCGATCGTTGCAATGCCAACCTGCTGTGCGAATCGCTGCCAATCGATGCCGTGCAATTCGACAAGGCGCAGGCCAATGGGGCCAAAGCTCGCGAGGAAGGTTTCTGATGCCATGTCCCGTAGTACCTAAATCCCAGATTACATTATGACGCGAAATGTCACGCGAATGGCATCGCCGGTCAAGTCAGAAGCGGGTTGGACACAGACACTGCAATTACCAAACAAAATGCTGCGCTTTCCTTGAAAGTGAGGGGCAATAGTCGAAAACTTGCCTTATTTTTTCCATTTCGCCCATGGATCGGAACTGCCGGAAACCGAATCACCTGAACGGTTTGACGCCCGCCTGACCGTGCCGGTCCGGTGGCCTGCATCCTGGTCATGCAACGCCGCCTTCCTGGCACGCCTTTCCCGTAGTCTATCGGCATCCTCCAGACTCAGTTCGACTGGTAGCCCCGGCTTTTGATCTTTCTGAACCACTCGATCTCTAGGCGGCAGTTCAAACTGCTCGGCCGACGCTTTGGGCAGATTTTTATACTGGTACAGATAGAAGGCTTCGACTTTTTCCCTGGCCCAATCCGTCTTTTTGAGAAACTTCACGCTGGAATCCACGCTTGGATTGTTATTGAAGCAGTTGATATTCAAATAGGCGTAAAGGATCTCGAAGCCGTAATGATCAACGATTTCAGTCAGCAGTTGCTTCAAGCTGACGCCGTGGAGCGGGTTGTTCTTGTAGTCGATAGCAGTATTCATTTGCGGTCGTATTGCTTGAGGTGACTTAAGCGATCAACCCAGATGCCCCGTCTTCACGTAGATCATGCAGCCCTCGGTGCTGAACGGCTTGTGCTCGGACAAATGCGGGCTGCGCAACCAGGTGCCCGCAGGATAGGATCCGTACTCGTCCTGGAATACGCCTTCCAGAACGAGGATTTCTTCGCCGCCCCAGTGTCGATGTCGATTGAAGATAGTGCCTGGCGCCCAGCGGACGAGTGCGGAATGTTCGCTCTCGAACTCGTGCAGCGGCATGACCGAGAGACCGGCTACCAGGCCGGGCATCCAGCGCGCCTGACGGGTGTTCATTCGCACTTCTTCCCCATCCAACGGGGCAAACTGGTCCAGTTTGACGAACAGCACGCATCCCTCCGTGCTGAACGGTGCATGTTGGCTACCTGGCGGATTGCGCAAGTAACTGCCGGCCGGGTAGTCACCGCTGTCATCGGAGAAGGTTCCGGAGAGCACGAGGATTTCCTCGCCCCGCGGATGGCCGTGCATCGGGAAGGACGTTTCCGGTGCATAGCGGACTAGCGAGGTGGCCCGTCCGCTTTCAGCAGCGACCCGGTCGAGCATGCGGCGTTCAACGCCGGCCATGGGTGAGGGCAACCAGGGCAGTTCGTTGCTATCAATTACGACGCGCTGGGAAAGATCGCTATTGATCTGCATGAGTTCTTTAGTCGAGTTGAACAATCAGTCTTTCAAGCGGCTGCATGCAGATTTTAGGTGATGTAGGTGGCCCAACTGCCAGTGTGTTGTCAGTGTCCGGCGACGGACTTTATTTCTCATCCTCATCATCACTGCCAACCACGGCCTTGACCCCGGCGGCAGTCACATCGACCGCCGTTTCGACCACGGTGGCGCCGACCTTGACCGTTGTGGCGACGACGGTGACCGCCGCATCGGCCACGGTAACGACCGCACAGCCTGAGCAGAGCAGGGGCAGCAGGGTAAGGAGAGCAATCCGTTTGTGCATGCGATCAATCGATCTACGATCGAAGCCTTGGCTGTTCGTAGCTAGCCGGCGATGCATCTTGCGCGGACAAGGTTGCCCGGAGGCCCAGGCTGTCATGGACGGCGATGGCGACAGGCGCTCAGGCCGACGCCTTGCGCAGGATTTGGTAGAGCTCGTCCTTGAGTGCCAGCTTCTCCTTTTTCAGCGCTTCGATGACAAGGTGCGTTGCCGGTTCGATGCCTGATTCCATGTTCCTGATTTTCTGGTCGAGTTCGTTGTGCTTTTCGAAGAGGTTGAGGAAATGGCTGTCGCTCGTCTTGAGCTGGGTAATCAGGTCACGGTATTCGGGAAACATGGGGCGGGCTCCAGGGCAGGGTGAGGATTCGATACGATCGAGAGCGCCGGACGAATTGAATGGCGATCCCGGAATCCTCCGGAATGCAAAAAGCCCAACCTTGTGGGCTGGGCTAAGTGCAAGAACCAAAACGAATTTTTTGGCTCCCCGACCTGGGCTCGAACCAGGGACCTACGGATTAACAGTCGAAGGGAGCCGCTTTTTGATGGCACCTAGCGCGAAGAATTCTAACGGAATTTTGGGGCCGAACATCGGGCGATTTCCTGCGCCGAACCTATGCCGAACCGTAATGGTGAAATTGTCGCCGTCGTCTACCCGGAAGTCAAAACGAATCAAGCGAGTGGATGGCTTTTTTGCCGAACTGTCTCCGAACCGGGCGGGGAAGTGAGCGCCGGACTTCTGCTTGGGGGGCAGGGTAGCGAAATGGCTCAGTCCGACCCTCTGCTGCTGTACGCGGTGCCAAAGGCTCTGTGGCCGGTGACGGAGTGGAGCCGCCGTTCGTGACAACTGATTACCGACAAGCCGTCGGCCAATGCCGCCATTCGGCTTGTTGGCTGACCTAGGCGGCAATGAGTCGGTTAGTTGCCGCTCCGTCTGCCAATCAGGCTCTGCGGCAGCTTTTCAGTCTGGCGAACGCGAACTCTCTGCCCAAAACTGCCTGATGACGTCCCGAAGCGCCTTGGCGATTTTGCGATCCCTTAGCTGCCGGTCAAATTTCAAATAGCTGTCTTAGCCTCGGCCTTGAACCACCACTGTAGTCGGTACGTTGGATGCACTGCATTCGGCCATTACCTACCGAATGAGTGAATTCGGTTAATCCGAACTCTCTGCACAAGAACGGTTATAAGCGACTTTAATACGGCGACTCAGTTCTTGCCGAAATACGGGATCGTCGGGCAGTTCCCATACGTAGTAGCGTAATGACCCAAATTTTTCCTTGCACTGAACTACCAAGGGAATCTTCTCGACTCCCGCTCGCAAGAAGTTCCGAGCTTCACCTTCTACCCACGCAGACAGTTCATTAACAATTTCGTACCACCCGAGACCACACTCAAATCGGCGCTCCGCGATCGGATAATTAGGAAACAGATTTGGATGCAAATATGCCCGGAATATCAGTGGGTGCAAGGTAGCAAGCTGGTCAAATGACCGCAACTCCCGGCCGCAAGCTGTGTCGCTTTCCTCTGGTGAAAACCCCATCTGTGCCTCCCCGCAGTTGAAATTCCGACTAACCAGAATAGGCATCCTGGCGACAAGCTGAGTCGCATCCACAACAATTGGTATACGACATGACTCGTCGCAAGCGTGATTCATAGTTTCTTCAAGCTTCATGAGGGAACGAATATGGATCGCCGAAAATTTCTACAAACACTTGCCGTATTGGGCAGCAGTACCGCCCTGCCATCTCATGCACGCGGCAACAGCATTCCTCCAGCCGAGGTTCTGCCTCTCCCGGCCGTGCCAGCCAAGGCAGGTCGTGCATTACAGAATTCAAAGCCCGACGAACACGTCCCCAGGATTGGCATCGTTACTATCGGCGGTGCAGGTGGGGCTATTTGCAATTGCCTGGCCGCTGGACTCCCCTATCTGGATCGCTCCATTGCCATCGATACCAACCCATTTGCCCTTCACCAGATAACGGCTGATCACAAAATCCTGATGGGCAAGGGCAAACGTACTCTCTATGAACCGTCAATCGCTCGCTCAGTCGTTAGGCAGGTCAGTGATGACGTCGCCAACTCAGTTTCGGGGCTGGATCTCGTGCTAATTCTGTCAGGAATGGGTGGAGTGACTGGAACCACTATTTCACCAATCGTCGCCGAGACATTGCACAAGATGAATATTCCAGCTTTGGGAATCGTCATCACACCTTTCAATTTCGAGGGGCGAAGACGCATGCGGGTCGCTCAGAACGGTCTTGGAGCGCTGGATCAATACGCTACCGCCGTCCTTCCAATATCCAACGAAGTGCTAAGCTGCAGAATGGGCGAAAGCGTCCCATTGGCATCGGTTCTGGATAAAACGCAACTTACCTTCAACAAGCTATACCGGAACATCGCAAACGCCGCCTGTGGAAATAGTCTGGTTGGCATCGATTTCGTGGACGTCATGGTCGTGCTAAACGAGGGGCGCAGATCGGCATTTGGATATGGTTCGGCCAGCGGCAATAACCATGTAGCCCACGCAACCCGGAATGCAATTCTTTCCCCGTTGCTAGGCGAGAATCATCTAAGGTTGGCATCCGGAATTCTAGTAGCTGTCGAGGGCAAGCGCGACTCCGTCAAGCGCAGGCAGCTTGAAAGTGTGATGAACATGATCCAACAACATGTCTCACCCAAAGCACACGTTCTGCTAAGCGCAACCGTTGCCGATCTTGATGATGATTTCTCAGTTTCAATTCTGGCGACTGGCTTTCCCAGCACATTGGTCTAATTTTGATGTCTTCTGGGTATGGAAAACTATATCGCGGCATTCCATACCGTATTGGCAGAACTCCATGCATTGGGGTTTGACGCCGACCGGGTCTTTACCTGGGCATATTGTGACGATATTTTGTATCGGCGAAACCGGAAGCAATTGGTCGCCGCTTTGCCGGTCTTGGTCTATGCCTTGGCAGACGAGCATCCATCCGAATCTGGAATTGGCTGCCAAGCAACAGGCCAACGGTTACGAGAATGCCAACCAAACCTCGATTTTTACACGCGAGTACCCAGAGTATTCGGTGGCTTGCACTCCGAACAGGCAGGATGCTGTTTTGCCGAGCATGGAACGGATTTCGTTCCTGGCAGCTTGGACATTGATCCACCTCAACTGCGCCGCTGGCCCGGAAATAACGATCAGCGCCGCTTTGAGATCGCCGTCACCGGATCCTTCTCTGGAGGCAAGTGCCTGTTTGATCGCCTTCTCTCCAATTTTTCCGGCTTCCAGCCCGACACGGCCCTGTGCAACGCCATAGCCTGCCCACCTGGCACCAGCCAAAAGTGAACGTATTTCACCTACTCCCAAAGTTGTCCGGGCTGGCAAGATTGCGGCGCGCAGCAATCATCGAGCCAGCCACGCCATGTAAATAGCAAGTGAAACTCTACTTTCACAGCATCCGCTCCACCGAACGCATAGCTACTTCAATATTCCGCCGCCCAACCGGGTTGGCGGAATGCACTTCCCTGCGGGTCATGGAAACTAGGGGCAGGATGCATCGCAACGAGCAGGCACAGGCAGGCATCCAGGCAATCCTGGCCGTCCTTTGTGGGCTTCTCGTTCGACGCTATGTCTGCGTCCGCCAACAATTCAGATTCCGAAAATCTTCAGGAAGGTATCCACAAGCCCCTGTATACCTCGCCCAAAAATTCCAGAATGGTCGCCAGAATTCGGGGTCTCGGCATGGACGTAGTAACCATCGCCCTGCCAACTGTCGTTGAATAGTTCGCGCTCCCCGAAATAGTAAGACCAGAAGGTCTCATTGCGCGCCACCGAGTAGTCCAGGTTGGCGCTGAAGCCGAGCGTGGCCGCTTGATTCACCGTCCGTCCGCTGATTGCTGGCTCGACTCGTACACCGCGGCAACCCTTGACGATCAGCTTGGCTGGGCCGTGGAAGACGATGTAGCGGAATTGCAGGGTCAGCCAGGCACCCACTCTGCCGAAACGCCAGTGGCGTGTGATTTTCAACCGCTCGCCACGGGTCTGGATGATGCCGACCAGAGAACGAGGTTGCAGGACCAGCGTCGACCCTGCCGGAACATCGAGCAGCGAGAATTCGGCGAGCGGGTCGGTTGATGACGATACGGTAATGCGCTCGTCGCTGTTGGGGCGAATACGGGTCAGCCGGTACATCCCAGCGAACAGGCTGGTCAGTGGCATGGACCAGTCGAGCAGCCACCGGGTATCGCTTTTTGCATTGAGGGGCATGCCCTGCAGGTAACTGGGAAGAATCAATAACTCGGACCGCTCATCAACCGACAGGGGCAGCGACACCCTTGAGGGCGTCGTGGGGCCCGATTCATTGCCGGTGCTGCCGATCGACGTCGAGAGTTTTCCGGATGACGCTGGTAGCAAGCGGACAGGCGGACGGCGCGCGGCAACCGGTGCGATCACATAGTAGGCAATTACCTTGACCAGCAGGGGGGAAATCAGAGCGATGCCCAGAATCCAAAGCGCCGTGGGCAGCACTTCCTTGACCGGACGCATGAACTTGCGGAGGTTCGAGCCGTCAAGTTGCTTGTCATTTTCCGCCAAGCGATCATTGACTGGCTGGATGGCGCGATTGGCCGGAGCGTGATCGAGAACCAGAGGGCCAGGAAGTGGTAACTTCTGCAGGGCTTGTAGGATGCCTTGTTGGCGAACGATTTCAGCGTCGTGCTGGTCCTTCGAGTTTTGCAGCAAACGCTCCTCTGCCTCCAGGCGTTTCATCTCCCGATAAGCGGGGGTGAAGGGCACCTGCCACAGCAGTCGCTCCCGGTTGTACAGTTCCCATTGCGCTTTCTTGTTTTGGTAAATCTGTTCGCCAAGCTTATTGCTGCCTGTCTGAAACCAACTGATCTGCCGTTCGGTTTCCAGCGGCCCGGCGCCAAAGGTATGGAGATTGCGCACATAGACCAAGCTTTGTTGCAGAAATGCGATCTCAATATCCAGCGTGGCAATTTCGCGGAAGGTGTTGCTGACCGGCAGGTAGCGCTCGATCGGGTGATCGTCCCAGAGCTTTTGGCGGGTCGCCTGCTTGGTGTTGATTTCCAACTCCAGCGACTTGATGCGCTCGGCCAGCAGATTCAGCGGCGCTCCCGGTTGCGGGATGCGTGCCGATAACTCCTTGGCGAACTGGTCGCGCACGCCCTCCAGATCGCGCTTGACCTTGTGGAGGACGGATTGCTCCTGTTCCAAGGCTTCGAACTTCGCATACTCGGCGCTCAGGTAGTTGTAGCCCAGGAGGATCGTGATGATGACCAGAAGGCTCAGGACGGTGCTGGTCATCCAGTGGGTGAAATTACGAAATGGGCTGCGCATGGTCGTTCCATTGTTGTTGTATTGGGACCCAAACCAATACGGAAAACGGTAACGGCACCGGTATCCCGAATTGGTCAAAGACGTAGTGCATCATGCTTCAGAAGGGTAAAGAATACTTGACTGAACACGCCATTGGCATGATTTCTTGTGCCAAAGATAACCCCGTTTGTGTATCCAGAAATACTGCATTGTGGTGCTTGCCACCAGTTTCTCTGAGAAGCTGCCGGGGAGGGGGCAGGGCGGCGGTACAAACCTTGGCCCATAGCGCCAGCCCCCGGGGCACGGGATGGGGGCAGTGATCCCCCACCCCAAACCGGCCCGCAGTGGCACTCGGCGGGTACGACTCGGGCGAGTTTGCGCCCGGGCGGCCGGACCGAATCCCGGGGCTCTACGCGCGGCCGCCCCGACTACGCCGCCTTCGATCCCGCGCCCTGGATAATGATGCTCGCCGTGTTCGCGGCATCCTGCAGTGTCTTCGATGACAGGTGGGCGTAACGTTCGGTCACCTTGGCATCGCTGTGGCCCAGTATCTTCTGCACTTCATAGAGCGTTCTTCCGCTGTTCACCAAGAACGATGCATACGAGTGTCGCAAATCGTGGATGCGCAACCACTCCATGCCGGCCTGAGCACGCAGGCGCCCCCAGACTTTGTGCACATTCACCAATGGCTTCTTCGTCTTGGTGTTGATAAACAGGTTGTCGTACTTGCCTTCGGTATCCAACTGGCTGAGCACTTCGAGCGCGGCATCGTTGAGGGGGACCGAGCGGATACGCTTCGACTTGCTGTTGCTGGCCGGGATTTTCCAGACGCGATTCGCCTTGTCGATCTGATCCCATCGTGCACGCAATGCCTCATTCAAGCGAGCGCCGGTAGTCAACAGGAAGAGGGCGACATTGCAGACGGTACGCGGTGGGGCAATACGCAGCACGGTGACCAGCCTATCCAGTTGTTCCGGGGACAGATAGTTCTCCATGCGGTTGTCAGGATTGAACAGCTTCAGGCGGGTCAGAGGGCTCGATTCCAGCATTTCCCACTCGACTGCCAGGTTCCAGGCGCGACGCATAAGCTTCAGGTAATGGTCAGCGCTGGCCGGTTTCAGGCCCTCGGTGAGCAGGCGGTTATGGAACAGTTGCACTTGCTTGCGCGTGACTTCGTTAAGCTTGAAATTGCCAAAGGTCGGCTTGATGCGCAGCCGATACATTTCCTCGTCGCGGGCATAGCTGCGTTTGCGCGGTTTAGCGTAGGGAAGGTAATGATCTTCGAAGAACTCGGTGACCGTTGGTACGGCTTTGGCTGCACGGGCCTCGGCCTGCGGGTTGGCACCCAAGGCAATCTCGGCGCGCAGTTGCTTCGCCGCCTTACGGGCATCGGCCAGATCGATGTCGATGGTGCGGCCAAGCTTGGTGTGACAGGTCTTGTGATTCTGGTCTTTCCAGCGCAGGTAATAGACACCTTGGCCTGGGGTGGTGTCGCGGACGGCAATATACAGGCCGGGTACTTCGGAATCGCAATACTCGACACGGACCTTGCCGGGCGGGCAGGTGAGGGACGTCGCGATGAACTGCGGCGTTAGTTTGATGATGGACATCGTGGGCTCCATAAGATTTGAAAATAAAACAGGGGTGGCCGCAAAACGTGAACAGACCTCCGGATTTGACGCCGATGCGGTATCGGGACACAGTCCGCGGCCAGCGCGACGTTGAGATTGATCGTTCTTGGCATGGGTCGCGTTTGATTACATCGAAGTAACCGTCGCAGACGTCTGTGGGCAAGCTGTGCAGTGCGGCGGTGCTCCCGGGCCGTCGGTTGCGCTGTGGCAGGTTGGGGGAGGGGGAGCGGCAGCCCATGAGAGCCGCCGCCGACGGCGAGGGGCGTTTAGGGCACCTCGTAGAGACACGCGTTACTGCCGTCTTTTCCGGCCGGAAGTAACGTTAGCTCGCCACGGTCGACCATGATGGCAATGCATTTGCCGGCAGTTGTGCGATCCGATTCGTCGATTGCATCCCAAAAGGCAGAGGTGCACAGTTCCTCGGCCGTGTACTTCACCCCGCCGATCAGTTCTGGGATTCGAGCCTGAATTTGGGCTAGCAGCCTGTTGTAAAGTCCTTTGGGGACTGAACGTATTGGCCCACCCGGATAGGCTTCGAGCACCAAAGTGATCTCTTCCACTGCTTGCGGCTTCATGCGAGTGGTGTTTGCCTGGAAAGCAGATACTTCGTGAGTTAGATTTTTCATACAAATTTCCTTATAAGGCTTGTTCAAGGTGCGCAGCCCGCTGGCAGTGCCAATACCGCCCGAGTTGCGCCGAATTTCTAAAACTGCCACCCCCACCCGCCCCCAATGTCGCTGTGGAGGCAGGTGGGCGCAGATATGGCAGAAAAATGGTGTGGCCCAGCGTTGGCCGTCAGTTAGTACTTGTCGTCGTCAATAGCCGCAGCGCCGCGCATCGAACCGGCGAACTTGTCGGGCTTCAGCGGAATACGCCATTTGTAGATGCCCTGGATTTTCTTGGACTCGCCGAACATCTCTCGCAGGATGCTGGCGCATTCCTTACACTGCGGATTCGTGATGCGTTCGAAACCGATCGCCTCCAAAACTTCGGTGGCACTCATGGCCGGCAAGTTCGTATGCGGCGCCGGATCAGGATCGAGTTTTTCCAGGATGCGCTCGCGGATGATGCTGATCGCACGGTGGTCGTTGTTGAAACTTTCCAGCTGCTGCTCTTCCGCCTGGCTTAGCCACCACGGCTCGCCGCTTTGGTAGAGGACTGCAACCTGGGCGAACAGCTGCTGCATGTCGATGCTGTGTGCGTAGTCGATTGCGATCACCGGAATCGTCCAGAACCTGGTATTGCCGGTAGAATCGACAAGAAAAGCGTGGTCATTTACCGAGGCGCAGAAGACCGTTCGTCGCTGGTATTCCGAGTCTGCTCTTGCATATGGGCGACGGAGCTTGTCCCTGTCGCTCGTGACGAACCCCTTAAGACGCGCAACGTCTTTCTTCAGACTACTGTCCAGTTCGCCGATTTCCACGATCCAGTGGGTTACGGCGGTAATCAGCGAATCCTTGTTGGAGGCGTCCAGGTGGTGGTCAAGCTTCAGGGCTTGCTCACGCAACACGGGGTCCGGGACCAACGCGCGGATCCAGCTCGTCTTGCCGATCGATTGTGCCCCCTGAAGCGTCAGAATCCCGCGAGCGTAAAAGCCATTGGGCATTAATGCGGCTGCTACTGCACTAACAAGCCAACGCCGCATCAACTTCTGCTTCAGCACCTTCGGATAATCGTCGCGCGCCACCAACGTCTCGTAGAACTCTTCCAGACGATCGACGCCGTCCCAGGGCCTCATCGTGATCCAGTCGGCGACCGGGTTGTAGAGATTTCTGTCGGCCAAGGCTTCGATTATCGCCGGGACCAGACCTAAGCTCATTCTGTTGAGCGTCGCCAGGCTGAGTATCTGCGTGAGGGCCACATTGCTGGCGTTGTCGCTGCTGCCCGCGTGGCCCGGAAGAACCGTGCGCATTTGCTTCTTGATTACGTCGTAGCTGACACTGATCTGGTACCCACGAAGCAGGTGCTGAACGTTCGCGATGGTCGCCTTCACAGGGCTTCCTTCCCTTTCGGGCGCATTCGGGAACGAATCAGGTTCAAGCGGCTTTGCGCGATCGAGGTCAAGTTCCACAGAAGGCGCTGAATTTCCGCCTGCCGACTTGATGCTGCGGCCTTCGTAGATCGGCGACCTTGCGGTTCCTGAGACCTTTTGGACGGTCGGCAACTTGGGTTTTGGAATGGTCAGGTGACTCGTGCCAAGTGACGCGTCGTCGCCTATCCTACTCTTTATTTCCATAGCATTTCCTTTAAAAATAAACCGCGTCCGATTATTTATTTGGAAATGTCGTGGTTCAACACTCCGCAAAATCTCACGGACAACGTTATTGCTCCAGATTGTTAAAGAGGGGTCTGGAGAATCGCCGGTTATTACATTGCGAAATGTAATTAAGGAAGACTGCGTCTGGTAATAAGGGTGCAGGCAAGCTTAAGGCGAAAGTCCAGTCCTGCACCGGAAGGGGGCGATTAAACCCACATACGACGACTTTCGCGCCTGCGTTTTGTGAACCATCGGCGATGTTTTAATTCGCATCCGGTCGATTCGAAGTTTAGGGGCTGTTTAGTACCGCGTCAAGCAATACATTTGATAGCCGTGAAAAATAGTTTTTATGTAATCTAATATATTAACGAACGTCTTTTGATAAGTTGTTTTCAATTCAAACAGGTTTACGCTATTTCAGCCTTGGATATTTTTTTATAAAGGTTATCGGCTCTTCAGAAGAGACAAACATATCAACAGAGCAGAGTGCTTAAAGGTGGATATTGATATTCTTCCTCGTTTATATGCGTTCATAGGCTGTGACGCAGTTGCCGCCACGCTTCCAGCAGAAGTTGCTCCCCTCCCTCCCCTGTGACAGTTGCAAGGGTGAGGAGGGGGAGCAGATTTCAGCGATTTCCGGGAGGAGCGCCGAAGCGGTGACATGTGCTGGTCAGTCCGTCGCTGCCAGAATCGCCCCGGCCTCGGCATGGTCCATCATGTACTCCCGCAGCAGGTGATACTGTTCGGCGCAGGTCTTGGCAAATTGGCCCGAACCGAACGACAGATTGCTATACGCGAACAAGCAGACCGTGATCCCGAACGCGTCGACGGAAATGAACCCCTCCCAGCCGTTCGGGCTGACCATCTGGAAGCGTCCGTCGCTGTCGGGCGCCATGTAAAACCCACCGTTGCCCAGCGTGTAGAACTGCCAATAGCCACCTCCATAGTCCTCCGACAGCTGGCTGGCCATAGAGAAGATGAGCGGCTCCAGCTGTAGCGGGAAATAGGCCCCGAACAGATCGGCGGTGACCAGGGTACGTTGATCCTCGGCCACCAGCTGCCGGGTGATGATGTGTGTATCGCTCATGCTGCTCTCCTGAAAAATGCGAAAGCGGCACAAAGAGAGGTCGTCCCGATGCGCCGCTCTAGGTTGGATGTGAAACGGGCCGAGCTATGCAACTGGCTACCAGCCGGCCAACTCAGGCACCCGGAAGTGCAGGGCATCGGTGATGGCTGTTTCGGGGATGTCCCAGCTCAGGACGGTTTCGATGAGGTTGATGACGGATTCGTGCATGGTGCTTTCTCCCAAGAAATGAAAAAGCCGACCTTGATGGCATCCGAGAAATGGACGTACCTTGGCCGGCTATGCGGTGAAACAATGGGGATAGGTGAGGGTGCTGCGAGAGGTTCTGCAGGGCGTCAGCTGGCTAGCTGAACAACTAATGCCAGATCGCCGAGATGGCTAGACGATCATTTAAGTTTTCTGCCGCTTTTTACTAAGTGCTAGAGAACAAAGGGAAAACGCCTGGGTCGATATAGGGTCGCCATTGAAACGGCCTACCAGAAAACCCCTTACGTTTCGTGCACTTACGGCTGTGGAGCGCCGGAAAGAAGATCCAGCACACAGCCGAAAGCCTGTCCTACGGGGCTTCCACAGGATTAGCTGCATCGCTCAGTGCATTGCCCACCGGCTGCGACTTCTTGGGCCGACCGCGCTTGACTTCAGCAGGCTCCGGCACATCGGTCAGCACAATGAGCGGCTTCTCGGCAGGCTCCACACTGACAGGCGGCTTATTATTTTTTCCGGACTTGGTCTTGGTGCTGGTCGCCGTCGTACCCTTGCCATCGATCAGCTTCTGTACCCGTTCGAGGAAGGCTGCATTGCTGCACCGGTCATAACAGCGCTTCTTCGACACGGATATCTGGACCAGCCCCTCCTGCTTCAAAACGGCGAACAGGAAGGAGGGCGAATTGGTGCTCTTGCCCCGGAACAGCGGTGTCAGCACGAATGACGTGATCGCCTTGCCCTGATCCTGCTTGGCCAGCAACTCCTGGACAGCAGAATAGCGGACCCACTCGTTGTTGAAATAGCCCGGGTTCGAGTTGCCGACTAGCTGCAGCATGATTTCGCCGGCCTCGTCGACGCCGATTCGATAGCTGAGTGTCGACTTCCCGCTCAGGTTGGGGCAGGTGCCGTTCTTCAGGACGCGGACAGATTGTGCTGCTTTCTTGCTCATGGTGAATCTCCTTGATGTTGATGAGTTAAAGGGTCGAAGGCTTGCCTTCATATAAGATGGAACAGGATGCGCAGTTGTATTCGGCCGTTTCAGCCCAGCGTGTTCAGCAAGGCGATCCCGCCGTATTGCGTGAGCAGAACATCGGGCAGGTGGCGCACGGTGATTTCATGGCCGCCCACATCCGCGACGTAGCGCCGGGCATAGGGCAGGTCAGTGGTCAACAGCCATTCGCTGCCGCCATCCAGTTCAATCTCCAGGACAGTCACGCCGGATAGCACCGATGGGTGACGGCGCAACAGATCGAGCAGCGCCAGGCACTCGGCATGACCTCGATCCATGCCGGCCTCGAAGGTCAGAATCCCGGCGCGCTCCTCATAGGCTTCACGCTGGCATTCATCCAGACGACACAGCAGATCAGCCACGATCGGGTGAAGCGGTTCAGGGCAGGCAGACATACAGGCTCCATAAAAGAGAAACCCCCGTGAGGCGAACCTGACGGGGGTGGTGGGGTAGGACTTCTTTCGGACTTCGTTGGCGGCGTCTCATGATGAGGTCACTGCCGGGGTGGCGAATGATCGGCACAGAGCCAGCAAATCGGACGGGATGCCTTCGCTGTCCGCAACAAAGATCGCGGTAGCAGCCCCATCGTCATTGCCGATGCAGACCATTTCGTAGATGCGGGTGTTGCCATTGATGTGTTCCTCCAGAATGTCAAAGTACGGGGAAAAGTCGGGATGGCCGAACGGCAGGTCATCGAACAGGCCATGCAGGATGGGCAAGCCGACAGCCGCCTCAATCTCGGAAACTGCATCCCCTCCCTCCACCACGATCAGTTCGGCGTCGGGTGCGTCAAGTGCGTCAGGTGAATTGAGTTGCCGGAAACGCAAATCGACCAACGCCTGCATGGCCGGATCGACGATAAGGGCGACATCCGCCGCATTACGCAGGATGAGCATGGCCGGTCTCCACATAAGGCTTGCTTCGTTGGTGGGTGGGTAGTCGGGTCCGACGGCTTGCCCTATGCCGGGCGCCATCGAGGGGATAAGGCTGATTGGTGATGCGGAATATGGACATAGCAAATCCTTTCAAGGGAAACGGGAGGCTGAAAAAGCGAAAGCCCCGATGACCAAGGCGGTCAAGGGGGCTTTCAGAGAGAAGCGACGCTTTCAGATTATTGAGCCCATAGCGTCGCCGAAGGCTCTTGTTGGGACAGGGTTTGTAATGGAATCATGTAATCATGGTTTAATTTAGAGATGAAAATAGCCCCAATGGAACGAATCGATTGGGGCTAGTGTGAAACTCGCGGAGTTTTAATGCTGGCTCCGCCAGCCAGGTTGTAGATAAGTTTATTGCTATTTTCTTCGAAGCATTTTTCCTGTTTCGCCTAGAGTCATGGGCGTAACACTCCCAACATTGATTAGCGCCCAGATCAGGAAACTCGAAGGAATGATGGTGTCAAGCGCAAAGACCATAATGACTTTTAATGCTAGTGGCAGATATTTTATGCCTCGGCAGTGCCGCTATATTCAAATACTTATTTCCCTTCTCTTTTAGTGTTATCACAGTTCTTTTTCGTAAATTCAGCTCTTGCGGACTTTAATTGAGCTCGTACTTTGGCAAGTTCGACCGTATCCATGCCGTCACCTTTTCCCCAGCCGTAATATACGGCGTGTCCTTGGCTATCATTGATACGTCGATTTTGGGACGTAACTAGAGCGTTTTCTTCTGACACAAAATTATCTATAATCTTTGGTAGCTCCGAGCAGTCGGTGGATTCATATTTGTTTTGGAGCAGTCCAGTTGCTTTTATGTCAGATGGCTGTGTTGGCATGTTGCAAGCTGCCAGAATAACTGCAATCTGTGACATGGTAAGGCAATATATGGCACGATAATTCGTAGTCAATTCAGCAGCCATTTTTGAAATCGGCTGGTTATTGTGTTCTTGCAGCCATAATCACCACTCATCGCGAAAACACGTTTGTTATCGTGAATGTCTACGACTGAAATGTAGAAATGCATTTGTCTTGACCCTTCTGGAATGCACATGTCGTGATCTACTGATGTCGCATTGACCGCATATCGCACCGTATTTTTAATGTCGGCCTCTGAATTCGTTGGTCCAGATTGGGGTGTTGAATAAACAACATCAATTCCGTTTGAGGCTAAGAGCAATTCAATGGCGATTGCAAGTTCACCTGAACCGGTGAAATAAACGCGATTTGGCTTTTGACTTAACCTTTTCTCAATTTGTGGCTCTGTCCTCGCTTCATGTCCAAGTGAAGTGCAGCCAGAAAGAATAAGAAAGGTTAAGAAAATGGTGGTGCTTATTCGAGTCATAAGCAAATCCTAGGCGAGAACGGATGGGTTAACAGGCGCCGAGATTAGTATTTCAGAAGGCGTAAAACCTCGGTAATCCATTAGCAATTATAGATGCTTCTGGAATTATCATGTGTCAGTATAACAGTGCCTCAAGCAGTAGAGGGATGCCGAACGCGATCATGACGAAGACGATCGCTCCGGACAGAACGCCGGCGGCCAGCATGATCAGGAAGCGGACAAGGATGTAGTGGCAGGCTTCCTTGAAGCCCAGCGGGGGCATGTTCGACAAGGAACGGCTGAACCCGGTGTGGTCGGTGGTCATCCATTTGCCGAGGGCGCTGGCGGCACTGTCAAGGTGTTGATATGACGTCTTCGTGGCAGAAGCGAGGTTTTTGAGGGTACGGCTGTAATTTGGTCGACGAGGTCGGTGCATGGGTCTCGCTTTCGATGTGTATGAAATTTTGCGGGACTGGAAAAGCAAAAGCCCCGCGCATCCGGAGACGGGCAGAGCTTTCACAAGGGGTACGACGCTTTCAGATTATTGAGCCCATAGCGTCGTCGAAGGCTCTTGTTGTGGCTAATATAGATTTAGGCAGCAGTTGGCGATCTCATCGGCAGGCAGATCGTCGGCCGAAGCGGATGGGCACTACCACCAGTACTCAGTCAGCTATGCAACGCTTAACGGACGCAGGACGCTCTCTTGTTAACTCATCGAAAACATTTGCGCCAATAACGATTCATGACATATCGATGCATTCCAATAGCTAGGGCTTATCCCCAGTTTGGCGGATCAGTGCGGCGAGCTGTTCGCCGGTATGGCTAGCCTTCGTGGCGGAGGATAGTTGACATTCCCATACAACGTAGGCTCGCCAGCCTAGCTCCGTTAACGCGCCTATCACTCGCGTATCGCGTAAAACATTTTTCTCAAACTTCTCGGTCCAGAAAGAGGTATTGCTCTTTGGTGTCGTGGCGATACTACATCCAGCGTGGCGATGCCAGAAGCAGCCATGGACAAAGACGACGGTCTTGTAGCGAGGAAATACAAGATCCGGTTTTCCCGGGAGGCTAGTTCCGTGGAGTCGGTAACGAAGTCCAAGTCCATGCAGCACCTTGCGTAGCGCGAGTTCGGGGCAAGAGTTCTTGTTCCTGATGCGGGACATCCGTTCCGATCTTTCCGCAGGTGACAAAAAGTCAGTCATATCCGAGCTCCTCGAAACTGTCCTACGCCTTTAGTGTTTTCTATTCGTGTCCAGTTCGTAGAAAGGCAGCCCTCGGATAACCTCTCCCGCTACATCAAAAGACTTGTAGAGGCAGTGGTGGTTTGGAAGGGTCTTGACGCGCTCCGATAGATCTCCAAGATCCGACGTGAAGCCCAGAGCCCCTAGTTCGGCCGGAGTGACATTCGGGACCTTATGGATAAACCACGTAAGGAGGGGTTCCCGGTAATCAGTTGTGCTGACCTTGAAGTGCCTGAGGTACTGCGATGCCAGTATCACGCCGGCCCCGAACTCACGTCCTTGCAGCAGGAGCTTACGCAGGACGTCAAACTCGTAGCGCATGATGTTGTCAGCCTCATCGACCAGCAGGTAGGAATCGATTACGCGCAATTGAGGGACGCTTCCCTCAAAGGGGCGTTTCGGAGTCTTGAGCATATTCTCGTAGAACATGTTCAGCATGATTGCGACAAGCATGTTCTTGCTTCTATCGTCCTGCCCCATCGCATCTAATGAAATAACGACGATGCCATCAAGGAACTCATCGAATGTCTTGGTCTTGCCTTGGTCGCTCTCGAAGACCCCCATGTCTACTAGGTCATCGATGATTGCCATCGGCGTATCGGACTTGCCCGCAAGCAGTTCGCGATACTTTGCATGGACGTCGTAGATGGTTGGCTGGCGTCCCTGCGTTCCGCAGGTATCGTATGCATTGCGGACCGCGCCCTTGAGTTTGTCACGCTGGACTGGCCCTATCCCTGAATAGATCTTGTCAAGTACATCTGCAAAAAAGCGAAACCTATCAAGCCAAGGTGCCCCCGATTCGCCCAGAGTCGAGGTGTCGAACAGGTTTAATGGAAGATTTCGGGGCTTGACGACACGGGCACCAGTTGCTTCTACGAATTCCTGGCTACTGTAGTCCCGCTTGTAGTCAAAAATCAGGAACCTGGGCTTGATTCCCCTGTTTTCCTGTCCTGCACTGGTGATCTGGTAGATGAGCGACTTTAGCAACTGCGTCTTGCCTGTGCCGAGGTCGCCTACGACGCCGATGTTTAGCTGATTGAGACGGGTGTCCGAAATGTTCAATTCAAGCGATCGTGGCTCGAAGCCATCGACTGTGCAGCCAAGGGAGAGCACGATCCCTTGCCTTCTCGGGCAGGGGGGCGCCGACTCGTCTGCAAGAGAGGCGGCCTTAGCATTAGCGCTGACCGCATCGCAGACTTCGTTTTGTGACGCCACATCGCTGGGATGGGTATCAGGATCCATTTGCTCATCTGGCAAATGATCAACCGGAGGTAGGAACGCGGTCTCGATGGCAGCAGCAAAAGGCTTGGCCGAGCGAGGAAGCATTCCCCAGTCACCGACTTTGGAACGTACAGCGTCATAGAAAACTTTGGCATTACCTGCGACGATACGACCTGCATCGACTGCAGAGACGACGATCGTTTCATTCAAGCCATCATCGTCGTAGTCGCGAGGGCCGCTTTGAGGCGAGCTATCCACGACGATCAGCCGGCCATTTCCGTCGATGGTGATGGCCGATTCATCTGTTCCCAGGATGGTGGCAGCAATGCGTTCATGGTAGGCCGCCCAACGACTGGATTGTTTTGTCACTACCTCATGCTGACTGTATACGCGCAGGCCGAAGCCGACCATGGAGAGCAAAAGATGTTGGAAGGCGAGCTTCCACGCTAGTGACTTGGATGCACGGTCTTGTAGGGCTTCGAAAAGTGTGGATAGTGCCTTCGCCTGGCCAAGAGCATCCTTCGCATCGCTTGATCCAAAGGTGCTACCTTGGCGGCACTTTACTTCGACGGGCGTCAGGTGGACGCGGATACGGGTTTCGGTCGCATGGATTCCGACCACGAGTAGGTCAGGTCGCGATAACGAGGAGTCCTTGCGTTCCCTGCCGAGGGAGCGAGCAAGGTCGGCCAGGTAGCCACGGAATGGATCCACGGGAATGATGATCGCAATCGATACATCATCCTCGGATCCAGAGAGTACCGGTAGGAGGCTATCAACGTTGTCCGATAGGCGGAACTGGTCTTGCAGAAGTCGAACAGCAACGAATAGACCAAGATCACCGGTGGCACCGGTATCGTCGCCAGATAGTCCTCGCACAGTGGGAATTCCTCGCCGGGCCACCTCAAGGAGAATCTCTTCAACTTTAGCCTCGCCGAGCTCCTTGCCACCAGGTAAGGGCTCGAGGACCCTTGATAAGGCTTCGCGATCTGCATCGCGAACCTGGGACAAAAGGTAGTAGCCGCTCGTGTCTCCGGCACGTTGGGAATATGACGGAAGATCGTAGTCCCAAAGGTAGGTCCCCTTGATCCAGCTACCAAGGAAGCATGCTGGATCGATTGCAGAGGAGGATACCGCGACGAATCCAGCATTCTTTTCCTCTAGCATGCTTGAGACAGCATGGACATTAGGTGCGAACTGTAGTCCAACTTTCTCATGAGGGCCTCCTTCCATGACCAGTATGCAGTGGGCAACTTTGTCAGCGAAGACGTCGCCCGAAGGAGGGCTAGCCAGAGCCTGTCTAGACTCGCTCAGGAATGCACCGTGTAGCTGGCGTCTGACCCTATGCCTGATCAATCCACCCAGGCCAAGTGGCGAGCGCATCCCAACCTGTGTTGACTCAGGTTGAGCTGCATCTAGCTGGGCAATGATCCCTAGGTCGGGCTTGACTCCCGGGGGCTGTTTTTCGAACCATCGTACATGGTTGCCAGTATCTTCTGAAAGGTTGGCGATTAGCGCCTGGTCCGGTCGCGAGTTTTCCGGCCTGGTGTCGTAGACCTCAAGTATTCTAGGGCCGATGCCTCGTAAGGAAGACTTGTCACCATTGCCAAACCTTGAGGTGCACCATGTTGCAAGCCCCTCGTTGCAAGCATCGGTGGCGCCACCGGCACTAGATATGACAAGGCTAACGACGGGCTTGGCGGCGAGAAGGTCGCTAATGTCCTCAAGAGCCCTGCAAACCTGAGCAGGACTGAAACCACTCGATATGCCACCAACCACCAAACCAAAGGCCGTGTCGAATGGCGCTAGTCGCGACCCGTCGGCAAGTTGGCCCAACCGAGAACCGTTCCACAATACTGACCAGTAATCGGAGTTGCACTCGACGGAGATAAAATCCTCGCGGACTATGCCCTGAGCTCCTCCTGGCGATTGTAGGGATAGTGTCAGGAGGTCGGGAACACAGTCTGGATCGAGGATGCTTGCCGCTGGGCAAGGGCAAGGGTCGCTACCTTCAACTTCGTTATAAAGCACTTGCTGCGCAAGGCAGTGCCAGGCCAGTCGCAAGGGATGGAGAGGTGAAAGAATAATGGCGTCGGGTATCCGGGCCAGTGTCCTGCCGTCTGCCTCGCGGGCGCAGACTGCGATTGCATCTATCCAGCATGCAACATCTCGGTCTGAATCCAGCCAGGTAGTGTAGGCATCAAGGTATATCTCCACGAGAGCTCGAAAACTTGGATCGTGCGTAATCAATTTACCCAAGGGGGCTGATTCAGCGAGCCCAGACTGGTCCTCAGTACTATTGCGGATGTACTCGGCAATACCCTCCCTGGCTTTGACGAATCCTGCAGGGGGCTGAAATAGTGCTGGCGATGGCCTGGGGTCGTGTAGGAAGCGTGCCCGAGAAAGGATTGGCCCTGCAGGCGCGCTCCAGTCGGGTGGAGCCCAGACGCTGGCATAGTCATCAGCTAGGACAAGCGGGAGGAAAGACTTGGCCGCATTCTGCTCGTCGAGCATCCATGACTGCAAGCTGGCCGATCGGGCGTGCCGGTCTAGCTGGACCACCGTCTTGGTATCGAAACGCTCCAGGAGCAGTCGGTTGCGCCTAATAAGCCGCTCGAACTCGCTTCGGCATCCTTCTTCCGTTGTTTCCTCGCAGCTGATATGGACCCGGCAAGTCTCGACACCATCCCGATCCCGCGGCAGGAAGGTAACCTCAAGCTGGTACTTTCCGTCCGCCTCGATCTCGACCATGTATTCGCCAGAGCGTACGTGACGAAGGCTGAGAGCCGTGCGGCCTTCTGCAAGTGTTTCCGTGGCGTCGTCTGGCAGGCTGGCTGCGTCGGAGATCGTTGTGCCTGGCGAGACGAGCAGCAGGAGTTCGTAGCGCCCGGACCCAGGTAGCGATAGCAACGATTCCCAATCCACCCTTGAGCTGCCCTTTCGCGGCTTTTTCGGGGGAGTCAGTTTGCATGCCATTCTGCAGGTGACGAGGATGCCGGGGATCCAACTCTTCAGCGAGATGACTCGCGCAGTAGCAGACTTTCGTCCTATGGCTTCTACCTTGTAGGTAATCGGCGACTTCTGGCCATTCGCTGTAGGGGTGTCGCTAATCGAAGTCGTTCCATCGACAGGAATCAAGGCGGGTTGCGCTTTGCCATGGGATCCGCCTGTAAGCAGCACATCGAGCGGATGGCCTGATTCGCCGGTGCCGATCGATATCGAAAGGTCAACAGCCTCGTGTACCACGGCTGGAATGCCCCGCACGACTGGAAAGATCGGGTTGGTACAAGCGATTGCAAGCTCGCCGGGCGCCTCGTCGGGTTCCTCCGAAAGGAGCTCGGACCACCACTCTGTTGTCAGGGTTGACCACCAATCCGGGGCTGCCTCGAGATCAAGACCATCCTTGGGGAGGTAAAAAGATTCCGTCGCGCGCTCGAATGCAGTCGGTACGTCGCATCTAGCTTGGATGTGGCCAAGGAATGCATCTAGGGCGTGTTTGACGGTATCGGGCGACCCGTTGCTAACGCGATCAACGCCAGTCTTGAAACCATCTGCCAATTCGTCGGCGATTTGAGCCAGTATGCCAATCTGCAATCTAGGTGAAATCCCACCGTCTTGCATCGGGGGAACGCCACATGCAAGCGCAAGTGCCGAGCCATTAGGCATGGAATACGGCTCTTTGGGGATTGAAAAGATACGCGACAGGAGGCGCCAGCAAGCTTTGCGGCTGCCCTCATCGCTATCCATTTCGTCGTGTGCCGCAGCCGCGTGCTCTATCAGTTGTCTGGCGCTCTCAAACTGTTCGTCTGTGATGAGTCCAAGTTCCTTTAGGCCATGGGTGACCAGCTGCTGGACGAAACCATCTAGCCACCACTCCTCGAATGTTGCGTGACCCGTGTTACTGGAGGAGTTCATGCCGAACTCCTCGGTTGTCGAGGCCACAGAGCGGTTGTTGTGCTGTCCGGGGGGGACGAGCGCCACGAAACTTGGGCTGTTGGGGTCGTTGCGAATATGCAGCAAGTGATTTTCATCACACTTGCCAGACATGCCTATGCCAGGATTGGGACCGAGCATTTGCCCCGGTGGCAACTGGAGTAGGACTGGCAGGATCGCCTGCTTGCCATCCGTATCCAAAGGCAAACGTATGCCTCCTGAGGTGACGAACTCATCGAAGACAGCTTGTAGTAGATCTACTGAGGGGCCATGAAAGATGAAACGGGACTCCAGCTTGGCACTTGTGCGGCCCTTGGTTGAATCTAGTACCTTGGCTCGGATGATTGAGGCGAGTGCCTGTACAAGTTTATTCATTTTTCCTTGCCCATGGCACGGGTTCCTGGAAAGGGGGGTAGTAACAGCATGCCGCTCTCTGCATCCGGACTATCCAGCACGAGTCCAAGCATCCGGAGCTGGTGGCCAAGATCATTCCGGGCAATATCGTAACGGTCGACAGCGATGCCGTAGGCAGCCAGGTGTTGACCCAGCCGGTGGATCGAACGGGGGCCACCCATGCCCGCCAGCGCGCAATGTACCAAGGCAAGTACGGCAACAGGGCCAAGCGACACTATCCAGGGGCTGGACGGGCTGGTGCCTTTTTTCCTGAGTATGTAGCCCTGATCGTAGCCTCGAAGTAACTGTACTGCAGTCTGGCGTTGCCCTAGAACGTGGCGGGCAAATTCCAGCAAGTTAGCCCCTATACCCTTCTTGCAATTTAGGGCACGAGCCTCGCACTCACGGATGTCGACGAATGCAGCCCATGTACCAGAGCTAATCACCGCGTCACGGTTTTCATGGATATGTTGGCACAGGTCGGTGACCCCACTGCTTGATGAGATATTCCCACCATAAGGTATACCAGCGTCTTCTAGTGACCAGAGAATAGTGTTGATTCCCAGGCGGGCGGTCAGGTAGCCAGATGCCTTGTCCTTGAGACCGTTTAGCGCCTTGCCACCGTAGGTCATGTACTGTGCTGACGGAGGAAAGATGACCTGCCTAGTTTCATTGACATCATCGGGGCCCTTCATTTCCAGGGCATTCATCAAGCAGCGCCATGTCCTGGCATGCACGTCACAGAGCCAAGTAACGTGTGCTGCCCCTGCGAGGCGCAGGACCGCTTCGAGTAGGCTTGTCCATTGCCGACGGGTCATTGAGTCCTTGGCATCGATTACCGAGCGTAGGTCTCGAACGAATTGCCTTGCGGGAAGGAATGGTAGGTGTAGAAAGTCCTCATCCGACAACGAGGTTGCCTCGTTTTCAGGGATTGGAACAAATGACCATTCACTACATGCGACCCAGGAAGATGTCTCCTGTTGCAGCCAGCGAGCAAACACATCATCCTCATCATGGACGCTCAAAGCGGAAAAAAGCTGCTCCCATAACGCCTGCGCGCTAGCACGATCCTTCGATCCAAGCGAAACCATGCGTCGTACCAGGCTCCCTGCCGGCCAGGAGTTGCTTGTTAGGCGGGCGGAGCCGGAGAAGAGGGCTGTCGCTGGGACCAGTGGCGTAACTTGCAGGAAGCGTTTGGCTGACTGGTTGGGTAGCTTGGGGCTTTCCAGTACCCCATGCATGACAGTATTCCAGGTGTCGACGTCTGTTGTAGCCCCTTGAGGAGCTTGGGAGTGCTTATCGCGATATCTTTGTATCCTGCGATCTAGATCTCGCCCTGCCTGCGGGACACTCCCTTCGCTAGCGGCGCCAAAACCAATGGTGCGGTAAAGCGATGCGAGAAGCACCTCCGAACTTGCATATTCTGGAGCGGGGCTGATCGAGAGTGCGGATTCCTTGTACCTTGGATGGGAGTTTTTCCAAGGGGCCTGCTTGAAGTCGGCCAGCGTCATGGCCGCGCCTCTTCTTTAACGGCAACGAAACCATTCCAGGATTGGCCGATTTCCATCCCGTCGGCGCCGATCCTAATACGCGCATCGGCGAGAATCTCTTGATCCCGAACAATGGGACCAGAGAGGCGAGCCTTGGTTGTATCAAGCAAGGCCAAGACTGTTCGGGGTAAGGAGGCGGGAGAAAGCCCGCGCTCCAACTCCTTTACTGCCTTGAAGAGGTCATAGGTCAAGGCTATGGGCTGGGCCGTTCGCCCATGCCCAACTTGCAAGAAGCAGATTGGGGATTTGGGACGTCCACCGATTCCCAAGGGGAGGGTGCGGACGGGTTGTGATCGGACGACAAGGATTGCCTGGCGCTGCTGCGGGGGCAGGGGTTGTCCGAACGTCGTGGTTAGCGACACCTCGAAGCCGTGGCGAGTGTTGAGTAGATTCTTGACTTGTTGGGCAACCTCATAGAGACGAGGTCCATGCTGATCCTCTACGACCTGCTGAAATGCCCGCAGGATTTCCACATCGTTTACAACTGCGGAACGGACGCAGATGCTGCGCCTTACAAGCCTGCAGGCAAAGTCGCGTAAAGTGCGCTGGATTCGGCCTGCGGCATTCGGTTTCCTTCGCCGGATGGATGGCCGGGAAAGCATGGTGTCAGCGTTGGCAAGCCGTTTTAACAGCTCCAACTCATTGCCAGATAGGATTGAGGATCGGCGAATGAATTCAACACCACCTGTTAGCGATCGACTGAATCTAGTATCCAAGTCCCCTAATTCAATCGTGCGAGTTTTATTAACCGCAACCTTGGTATCCGGGCTGGCAAGTGCGGGGTCCAGCAGCTCAGCTAGGTTGTCCAGCAACGATGAGATTGTCGCCGGCAGGTAGGGAGTCTTTCGTTCCTGAAGGAAATGTTGGAAGCCCCAAATTACGCGTGCATCCTCGTTCTCCCTACTCAGGCCGAGATCTTTCATGTCTTGGCGCAGCGAACTAATTATGTCTGTATCCCAGCGATGAAAAAGGGCATGTTGGTAGCTTGATGTGGCTAGGTGAAAGATTGCAGTCAACTCGTGTCGCCCAAGGCGTTTAGGTGCCTGGCCTGATTTGTCTAGCTCAAGAAGATGCGCGGCCCAGCCGCAGGGGTTGGCCTCTTGGCCAGGCTTGGCTTCGAAATGGCCGGCGAGCAGGTAGGACATCAAGGAGAACAAGTCCCTAAAGCTCCACCGCTTGCCACTTGCAAGTTCGTACCATCGAAGTATGTCTAATAGGGCGGCACGGTGATCCTCGCGCGCAAGCAAGGCTTGGCTATGGCAAAACGGACACCTTTCGCCAGCCTCGCATGTCCAGGGGGATGGCCAATGGTCTGGCTGCGTAGCGTGCTGCAGCAAGGATGCGGCAGGGGATGCTGAAGCAACATCGGGGCTGGTGAGTAGGGATTCTGCATCCATTGGCCAGACCGCAATTTCTGGAAAGCCTTCCAAAGGCCAACAAGATGGCGCATCCGCTGAGAGGCTGACTGATCGGGTAATGGCCTCAAGCAAGTTACGAGCGCTGTCCAAGTCGTTGTCCAAGGCATATATCAGCGCATCATCGAGAACGCCGCGGTTTACGCAGCAAAGATAGACTTTCGATGCAGGGGCATCGAGGAGTTCACCAAGCTCATTGATTAGCAGGACCGCAGCAGGGCAACCCTCCTGCCCAGCAGTAACGGAGGCGTCCTGTACGACATCTAACTCAAGCGGCCTTGGAGTCGAGGAAAGACTGCCGGCATCGATATGGACTACTCTAGGGACGGCTTGTCCGGTCGGTGGATGGAATTCTGATGCGAGTTTTTTTAATAACTGACCTTCGGCGGCGAGTCCGAGGTCCAGGCACTTGATCGTGTGCTCGATAGCCTCGGTCTTTCCATTCCCCGGTCCCCCGACCAGTAGAAGGATGCGCGGAGTACCGGATGTTTCCGATGTAACTGCGATCACCCAACTCTCTAGCTTGGAAATGAGGTTGGTTCGCAACAGGTCCTTTCCTGGCCGACCACTGAGAGAGTCGAAAAGTCGCTTAACCCCCCCTGAGTGATGCCCAGTCCATTCCACTAGATCTTTCGGAAATCGGATACCTGCATTAGGCGTTTCGTCCATGACTCCCTCTTTTTTTCTTAGGCTACTGCGGCAACTTGACCTTGCAAGACGTTGACGCTATCCAGCGCGTGCTGCGCTTCACCGGCAGCCTCCGCGAGTACAGCTGTAATTGCCATGCCAATCACTCTACCGAGGTAGGGAGGCACGGCATTACCTACCTGCGTGTACCGTGGGCATTCTTTTGTCCGTGCCGCGCCACCCGTTGTGAATTTTCCTTGGAACTGGAACCAGTCCGGGAAGCTTTGCAGCCGCGCGCTCTCACGGACGGTAAGAATCCTGGGTTCGGCATAGTGCAGGACATCGTCAGGCAGCGTGGTAATCGTGGGGGCGGGAGAACTGGCTGACATTGGGTAGATCCGATGTTTCTTCAGGCCGTACCTTGTACGGTTGGCCTTGTTCATCAGGACTCCTTTGTCGCATTCCTTTTGGATCAGCTCGAAGCGTTTCCGTACCTCTTCGCTGTGCCGGGCTAGTCGCATGCTGTTCATGAAGTCGCTGCGAGCATGCTTATGCATCAGCTTTTGGAAGTCCGTCAGGGGGTTCTTATAGACAGCTTCGTAGAACCCAGGCGGAGAGTCCGGGTCCTTGCATGGTTGCCGTAGGCTGAAATCGGTCCGTAAGTCAGATATTGCTTCTTCAGCAGTAATTGAGTCCGGTAGACCTAGTTCAAGCAGATGTTCTTCCCGCTTTTTCTCTAACAGCTCGAAGGCACGGCTAATGCCGCCTTCTAGCCTTTCGGTCAAGGATCTTCTAAGTCCAATGACGATCAGGCGTGAGCGCTTTTGTGGAACTCCAAAGCGAGATGCATCCACAATCTTGCCGTCGACGAGATAGCCAATGGCCTCAAGGCTCTTTTTTAGCTTGTCATAGTACGATTCCGGGGCTTGTTCTCGCGAGCCCGTGCTGTCGTTCTTGCTAAAGTGCGCGACCTTCATGCCGGGGACATTCTCTAGGACCAAGGCCGCCGGCTTTATTGCATCCACAACTTGGACGTACTTCTCGAAAAGGAAGTTGCGCGGGTCGGATTCTTGGCGTCGACCAGCAAAGCTGAAGCCCTGACACGGAGGCCCTCCTGCTAATACGTTCACCTTCCCCTGCAGTTGATGGAGATCGACCAGATGCCGGGTCAACAGGTCGTCGATGGCCCACGCGCGGTTTTCCAACCACGAAGGCCAGGAGAATTTAGTAACCGGGACCTTCCGTTGTCCAAGAAAATTCGCTGAGAAGGTTCGAAAGGCCATGGGGTCACGCTCAATGGCAAAATGACCTTGAAGCCCAGCAAGGGTGAGGCCTAAAGACAGGCCTCCGCACCCGGAAAAAAGATCAATGAACGTGTGCGTGGTCATCTCAAGGCTATCTCTGCTCGTGTCACCTTAGAATTGCCTTGTATAGACATGCACGGCTTCCATCACTGTAACAAAAGACAGGATTATCGCAGATTGCCGCAAGGGTGCGAGAATGCCATGTAGCAGGCAAGCGGAATGCGCGAATCCCCTCAATCCCAATGCGGCTAAGAGTAGTAAACCAAAGATTGCGAGCAACCCAACTAGCTCGTTTCAAATGGAAAATCATCAACTTGACATTCGGCGATGCGAAACCAACCAACGTCAACTCAACGACCTGCTGCGGACGTGCCTGTAGTTGGCCTCGGGCGGGCGGCCTAGGTGTGATAACCAGTCGGCTGATGCCCGAATAGAAGGTCGTTTCAACAATATTGGTACTAGCTCCGAAAGGCGAAAGCCCAGCACCGGGGGAGAGTGCGAGGCTTTCAAGACGGCCTGGTGGAGGAGAAGGGCTGGCAGCCATGGCTGTTGTCTGGTCAGCACATGAACAGAAGATACGGGCGATCTCTGGCTGTTTCAAGTAACGGCCTACCGCCGTATTGAATCCGTTGCCGAAGCAATGGGTAAACTGCGCGTACTTGACTTGACGAACGAAGCTGTACGCAAAGGCATTGGCACCATCCTGGGCGAGAGCGATTGGGAAGCCTGGCTAGATCCAAACATGAGGAATCCGATTCTGCTTCAATCGATGCTGTCGCCCTGTCCGGATGACTGGCTGGAATGTGCGCCTGCCTAGGGGATTAACTCTGAAAGAGGCATTGGAAGTGGCTTGGTTGTCATCTGATAAATTAAGCTGATCATAATAATGGAGTGTTGTTGCTGCATGCGATAGAAAACGAGGTTGGCAACTGGATGGTCTAGTGAATGCGGGACCCAGACCTGACAAGTGGCAAAGGAGAGGCGTCCCAGTATTGGAAAAACTTGATAGGGTGGGACGTTGCTTGACCCGAAGGAGGCGATCTAGTGGCAGACATCTTCATGAGCTATGCGCGCGAAGACGAGGCGAAAATCAAAGCGTTGGTTGCGGCACTTGAGGCCGAAGGCTGGTCAGTCTTCTGGGATAGACGCATTCCGACCGGCGAGACGTGGCGAGACTTTATTGGATCTGCATTGGAGTCAGCACGTTGCGTCATTGTTGCTTGGTCTCGTCATTCGATCGACTCGCAGTGGGTTGCCGAGGAGGCTGATGACGGCAAGGCGCGGCAGATTTTATTGCCCATCCTGCTTGACCGGATACAGCCACCGCGTGGCTTCAGAGAAATTCAGGCAGCAGACCTCTCCAGCTGGCAGCCCGGGCAAGCCTCAGAAAATTTTGGTTCGCTGGTGACCGATCTCCGGCGACTATTGGAAAAGCGGTCTGTAGCTCTTGGCCGCGACGTTGCATCACCTGCGGTTACCCAGCCAACAAATGTTCTAGAAAATCTGCAGCGTCCGCCGACTGGACAACGATACCTTGTGTTCACTGGCCTGATCGCCATCGCTGCCGCAGGCATCGCGCTATATTGGTTTGGGCCATGGAACTCTCACCAAAAGGTGACAGCCGTCCAACCGTCCACCGTTGTTGCACCCAAACCGCCTGTGGCGACGGGGGTACCTAAGGACTCATGGGTGGTCGTTGCCGCTTCGTTTAAGCATTTCGAGCGACAGCGTGCCGAGGATCAACTGGCGACACTGACGCGTGCAGGAATTCCTGCAACGATCCTCGATTCCAATGACTATCCCTTGCTATCGCCCGATCTATGGGTTGTCGCGGTCGGTCCCTTTGCCTCGAAGCAGGAAGCCAATGCTGCTCTCGTTCAGGTGAAAAGTAGTGTGCCAGATGCCTACCTGAAGAAGGGGCATTAAGCGACCGCCACACACCGGGATGCAACTTAGCTTGGTATCTGCCCACGTTGCTTCAATTTAAGTCGTCGCCCCGTTTGGGGAAGGGGGATTGGCCATCAGGCTGATGTCTAGTCAGCGCATGGAGCAAAGATAGCGGCGCAACCTCGCCAGGTAACGTGACGCCTTGCAACAGCGTGGTCCGGTATGTGCCGGGTAAGTAGAGGCCAGCAGCTATTGACCGCCGTTATCGTTTGGACGGGTCGGCGCTTTCCGCTTCTTCCAGCTACCTAGAAGTGCGGCACCCAGACCCAGCAGGATTTCATCGACAAAGGGAATGAAGTCCGGGATGAGCAAGTCCAGTATGAACAAGATGGCGGCGATGCCGAACAGGGCCGGAAAGCGCAGCTTGGCGAGGTAGGCGATCAGCGGGGTAATAATCAGTTTGTACATGGATGCCGCGTGGCCCTACGACCGAAACCCCGACTGTTCGCAACTGGTGGGAGATGCATCTTCCTGTGACAGGGTCGCTCTAAGGGACAGACTGTCGTGGACGGAGAGGACGACAAGCACGACCAAACTGATCGCAATGACCGTATGCACGACGAGCATCAGCCAATGCCAGGGCGTCGTGTTCGAGCCTTCGACCTGACGTTCCACCAGGACGCCGTTTTCGTATCTTTCGCGGATGATTTTTGGCATAAGGTTTGATTGGGCCAAATTCCGACCCGCGAACAAAATATATGGCGATCCCCAGAATGCAAAAAGCCCAACCTTGTGGGCTGGGCTAAGTGCAAGATTTTAAACAGAAGCTTTTGGCTCCCCGACCTGGGCTCGAACCAGGGACCTACGGATTAACAGTCCGGCGCTCTACCGACTGAGCTATCGAGGAACAGAGGCGCGCATATTAGTCACTAAATCCAGTCTAGTCAAGCGAAAGCGGATATACTGGGAAAAATTTTTCGCCGCCATGGACAAGAATCTAATCTTTGCAAAAACGCCAATCGGCGACGAGGCTGTTCGCCAAAGCACCCGGGTCGTCCAGCGTAATCTGCGCATGGTTCTGGTGCAGGTTGACGGAAAAATGAGTGTCGAGGAACTGGCAGCAAAGATTGGCGATCAACGCCTTGTCGAGACTGCGCTGCGCGAACTTGAGGAAGGTGGCTACATCGCCCCGACCCTTGAAGCGGTGTCGGTCTGGCAGGAGAGCAAACAGCGGGCCAGAAAACTGAAGTCTCTGGGTTTGCCGGTGGGCTCTGCACTGCCCGAATCGCCATTCTCCGCGTTGGAAACCAGAACTGCCGGAAGTGCGGGAAGCAATTTTTCCTCATTCGGGAAGCCCGTTTTCCCTGCTGGGACACAGCAGACTCAAGCCCCGCCGCCACCGCATGAACCGGTCGCCCCAGGGCGTCGACTCTCCGTTATTTCGGGGGCGGCAATCAGCTTGGTGACGGTCTTGTTGCTTGCTCTTCTGGCTGTTTTGCTTTTTCCCTTTAGCCGTTTCAAGCCTGCTATCGAAGCGGAGTTGACCCGGGTCTGGCAGGCTCCAGTGAGTGTCGCTGACGTCCGGTTGACACTTCTGCCACAGCCTGTTTTACATATTTCCAACGTGCGGATCAGCGGTGGGTCGGGCGATTCGGCCATCGATGAAGTTCGTGTGCTCTCACCTCATTCCTTACTCGGCTCGGGCGTTCATGTGCTCGACGAGGTTGAAGTCTCTGGTGCCAGGCTCCCCCTGGATCAACTTCTGGGGTTGCCTCTATTCGCTGAGAGGGCGGGAAAGGCCCCGTCGCTAATCGTTCGGCGCTTGCGGGTCGAGGGTATGTCGCTCTCTGTGGGAACCATGACGCTGTCTGATATCAAGGGACACATCGGGTTTCGCGGCGATGGACTCCTTGAAAATGCGGCATTTCAGACGGTCGACCGCAGCTTGCGGATCGAGGCGCAGCCGACAGTTCATGGGCTGTTGCTCAAGATCGATGGGCTGGGCTGGCGACCGTCAGATGAGTCGCCGCTGACCTTTGACTCCATTCAGGCGAAAGGGCTCCTGCAGAAGGGCAAACTGGTCGTCCATAATTTTGACGCGACTGCGCTGGGCGGCGTGGTGCGGGGAAACTGGCTTGTTGACTGGAGCAATGGCCTGGCCATGGCGGGTGATGCGACCCTGGAGCGCTTGGATTGCCGCCGGGTAACCAGCACCTTTGTGTCTTCGCTTTGGCTGGAGGGATATCTCAATGGCGCGCTGCGTCTGCGCGGTGCTGGCCGGGACTGGCAGTCGATGTGGGCCGGGGTTGAGGCAATACTGAATGCGGATGTGATGCGCGGGGTTCTGAACGGCGTTGATCTCGGTGAAGCGGCTCGCCGCGGCGCTGGATCCATCGTGCGCGCCGGAAGCACCAAGTTCGATCGTCTGTCGGTGTTGATTTCAGTCAGTCCGCAACAGGTTGTCGGGCGTGATCTGGTAATGAATGCGGGTTTGTTCAACGCAACCGGCCAGTTCGTTGCAACGCGCGAACGGCAGGTCGACAGCACCCTGATGATCAGCATGCAGACCGCTGCTTCGGTCCTCCGGCTGCCGGTTCGGGTCAGCGGAACCTTGCCCAACCTGCAGGCAGTCAGTGGCCGCTGAGTGGCGCTGGCAGGATAAATAAAACGGGCGAGGCCGTGGCCTCGCCCGATTCGGTCAGCGGGATCTGCTTCAGGCCTTGATGACCGTGGCAATTGCCTTGGCTACGTAATCCAGATTCTTAGTATTCAACGCGGCCAGACAGATGCGGCCAGTGGACACGGCGTAAATGCCGAATTCATCCTTCATGCGCTCGACTTGGGCGGCGGTCAGGCCGGTGTAGGAGAACATGCCACGTTGCTGAATGACGAAGGAAAAGTCCTGCGCGACGCCCTGCGCCTTGATCGCATCGACCAGGCCGGTGCGCATGGCGCGGATGCGGTCACGCATGCCGGCGAGTTCGCTTTCCCACATCTGGCGCAGTTCCGGTGACGAGAGCACGGCGGCAACCAGTGCGCCGCCATGGATTGGCGGATTGGAGTAATTGGTGCGAATGACGCGCTTGACCTGTGACAGCACGCGCGCGGACTCTTCCTTGCCGGCGGTGATGATGGACAGTGCGCCGACACGTTCGCCATAGAGTGAGAAGCTCTTGGAGAAGGAGCTGGAAACGAAGAACTGCAGTCCGGATGCCGAGAAGGCGCGAACTGCTACTGCATCGGCATCGATGCTGTCGGCAAAGCCCTGGTAGGCCATGTCGAGGAAGGGCACCAGGCCGCGCGCCCGGCAGGCTTCGACAATCTCGTCCCACTGGCTGGCTGACAGGTCGGCCCCGGTGGGATTGTGGCAACAGGCGTGCAGGATGATGATTGAACCGGCGTCGAGGCTGTTCAGGCAGGCCTTCATACCTGCGAAGTTGACGCCGCGGGTGGCCGCGTCGTAGTAGGGGTAGTTCTCGACGACGAAGCCCGCCGATTCAAAGAGGGCGCGGTGGTTTTCCCACGACGGATCGCTGATATAAACCTTGGCGTCCGGCGAAAGGCGCTTCAGGTAGTCGGCGCCTACCTTGAGCGCGCCGGTGCCGCCCAGCGCCTGGGCGGTGATGACCTGGCCGTTGGCGATGAGGGCGGAGTCCTTGCCCAGCAAAAGGTTCTGCACCGCCTGGTTGTACACCGGCGCGCCTTCGATCGGCTGGTAACCGCGTGGCAGGGCAGACTTGACGCGTGCATCTTCGGCGGTCTTGACCGCGGCGAGCAGGGGAATCTTGCCGCTGTCGTCAAAGTAGACACCCACGCCCAGATTGACCTTGGTGCTGCGCGTATCGGCGTTGAATGCTTCATTCAGGCCAAGAATCGGGTCGCGCGGGGCCATTTCCACCGCAGCAAAGATCGAAGAGGACATAGTTACTCCATGGAATAATAGCGATGACGAGCGCGCGACAATCCTGCCGCACGTGGAAACTTTTGAATTTTAGCATGAGCGAAACCACCGCCAACGCACCTGTTGTTTGCTTTCCAGGCAGTCCTTACCGGTTGCATCAACCCTTTCTGCCGGCCGGGGACCAGCCCGAGGCGATACGCCAATTGGTGGAGGGCCTGGCTGACGGACTATCGTTCCAGACGCTGCTCGGCGTGACCGGCTCGGGCAAGACCTACACGATGGCCAACGTCATCGCCCGCACCGGCCGGCCGGCGCTGGTGCTGGCACCCAACAAGACGCTGGCGGCGCAGCTTTATTCGGAGTTCAAGGAGTTCTTCCCGGAAAATGCGGTGGAGTATTTCGTTTCTTATTACGATTACTACCAGCCGGAAGCCTATGTGCCGTCGCGTGACCTCTATATCGAGAAAGATAGTTCGATCAATGATCATATCGAGCAGATGCGATTATCGGCAACCAAGAGCCTGATCGAACGGCGCGACGTGGTGATCGTTGCCACGGTTTCCTGTATTTATGGCATCGGTGACCGTGACGAATACCACAATATGATCCTCACCATGCGGGTGGGTGACAAACTCGACCAGCGGGCCGTGGTCAAGCGCCTGGTCGCGATGCAGTACGAGCGCAACGACATGGATTTTCACCGCGGCACGTTTCGCGTCCGGGGTGACATCATTGATGTCTTTCCCGCCGAACATGCTGAACATGCGATCCGTATTTCGCTGTTCGACGACGAGGTCGAAGGATTGCAGTTCTTCGATCCACTGACCGGACACCTGCTGCACAAGGCCCTTCGGTTTACCGTTTTTCCGGCATCGCATTACGTCACGCCGCGCGAGACGGTGGTTCGGGCGATCGAGGCAATCAAGGAGGAACTGCGCGAGCGCACGGCGTTTTTCACCGCGCACCAGAAACTGGTCGAGGCCCAGCGCATCGAGCAACGTACCCGTTTCGACCTTGAATTGCTCGACCAGATCGGATTCTGCAAGGGGATCGAGAACTACTCGCGGCATTTCTCCGGACGCCGTCCCGGGGAAGCGCCGCCGACGCTGATCGATTATCTGCCTTCCGATGCGCTGATGTTCATCGACGAGTCGCATGTCACAATCGGCCAGGTTGGCGGCATGTACAAGGGCGATCGGTCGCGCAAGGAGAATCTGGTTGATTATGGCTTCCGCCTCCCTTCGGCGCTCGACAACCGGCCTTTGCAATTCCACGAATTCGAGGCGCACATGCGGCAAACGATCTTCGTGTCGGCGACGCCGGCCGATTACGAAAACCGGCACGCTGGGCAGGTAGTCGAACAGCTGGTACGGCCGACCGGCCTGATCGATCCCGAGGTCATCGTGCGCCCGGCGTCGACCCAGGTCGACGATCTCCTCGGCGAAATCACCAAAAGGGTCGATGCCGCGGAACGGGTCTTGGTCACCACCCTGACCAAGCGCATGGCCGAGGACCTGACCGACTTTCTGGCGGACAACGGCGTCAAGGTGCGCTACCTGCATTCGGATATCGACACCGTGGAGCGGGTCGAAATCATTCGCGACCTTCGTCTTGGCGAGTTCGATGTGCTGGTCGGCATCAACCTTTTGCGCGAGGGGCTGGACATTCCCGAGGTCTCGCTGGTTGCGATTCTCGATGCTGACAAGGAAGGCTTCCTGCGTTCCGAACGCTCTCTGATTCAGACCATCGGGCGGGCGGCGCGTCATATCCATGGCACAGCCATCCTCTATGCTGATACGATTACGCAATCCATGCAGCGTGCCATCGCTGAAACCGGGCGGCGCCGGGAGAAACAAATCGGGTTCAATGCGGCAAACGGAATTGTTCCGCGCGGCGTGTCGAAACGCATCAAGGACATCATCGACGGCGTCTACGATGCCGCGTCAGCGCAGGGTGAGCTGAAGGCGGCACAGCAGCTGGCGAGCTATGATGCGATGGATGAGAAGACGGTGGCCAGGGAGATCAGGCGCCTCGAGAAACTGATGCTCGAATGCGCCAGAAACCTGGAGTTTGAAAAAGCGGCGGCGGCGCGCGACGATCTGTTCCGGTTGCGGGAACGGGTTTTTGGCGCAGCATCGCACGACCGGGATGGAGACAACAAAAAATGAGCTATCGCGTGCTGCTGGTCTGCATGGGCAATATATGCCGCTCGCCAACGGCTGAGGTCGTGGTTAGAGAGTATATAAAAAACAATAAATTGGGAAATTTAGTTGAAGTGGATTCTGCAGGGACGCATGGCTACCATGTCGGCGAGGCGCCGGATTCCCGAACCCAGCGGGCGGCGGCCGCGCGTGGCTATAACATGTCACAACTACGCGCACGCAAGGTGGCGCGGCAGGACATCGACTACTTCGACCTCATTTTGGCGATGGACAGGAGCAATCTCGACAACCTGCGTCGGATGACGCCTCCGGAGGCGCACGAGCGCATCAAGCTGTTCATGGATTACGCCAGGAACTTTGACGACGATGAGGTGCCGGACCCTTACTATGGGCTCGGACATGGTTTTGATCTGGTTCTCGATATGGTCGAGGATGCTGCGCAAGGTCTGGTCGACGAACTCAAGCGGAGACTCGGGCAAGCCTGACCTGACCTTCCGGGTAAAAAAATGGGCGCTCCGATGAGCGCCCATTTTTATTGCAGGGGTGTGTCTATTTACCGGTTTCGACCAGCACCAGTGGCGCGTCCTCTGAGGGCGCGGCAGCCTTCGGCTTGCGCGGGCGACCGAGCTTGACCGGCGGTTCCGGCTGAATGTCGACCGCGGCCGAGGTGGTTTGAACCAGAACCAGTCCGCTTTCCGCCAGCGTCTTCTCCAGGTCGACCGGCTCGGCCTCGAATTTCTGCTCTGGTACTACAGCAGCGACGACGGGCACAATTTCTTGCACGTTTTCGCCGTCGACCGCAGCAAGCTCCGGTGCAACAGCGAGTTCGGCCACTGCTGGTGGGATTTCTTCAAATGCAGGGGCCGGCGCCGTTGCGTCGGCGATGGCTTCTGCGGGTTCGCTTGTCGGAATGACGACGACCGGAGGCGCTTCGATAAACGCGGCCGGTGCCGGCGATTCAGTAGCGGGTGCTGAAGTAGCGTCAACAGCGGTGGCAACCAGTTGTACGGCCGCGCTGCTCTCGCCTTCGCTACGGCGCTCTCCGCGACCACGACCACCGCGGCGGCCGCGGCGACGACCCGCTTGTTCTTCACCAGCGCTGCCTTCCGGCGTTTCGCCGAGCGGCGCGGGAATACTGACCGTCACGGCTTCGCCGGCTGCGAGGTCTGCCGGGAGCTTGTTTTCACCGGATTCAGGTTGCGGACGCTCGCGGCGTTCCTTGCGTTCGCCGCGCGGACGCCGTTCCTGACGCTCGCCATGGGCGGCGCTCGCCTCTTCACGCGGCGACCTGTCCGCAGCCGACTCACCCCGCTCATTGCGATTGCCGCGCTCCTTGCGTTCGCCACGGTCACCACGTTCCTCGTCGCGGCGATTGCCGTTGCGCCCGCCACGACGGCCGTCGTTGCGGTCACGGCGACCGTCGTTGCGTCCTTCGCGCGGCTTCTTGGCCAGTTCGGGAGCGGGCGCCGGTTGTTCGACCGCCTTGGGTGGGCTGCGGAACCAAGAGAGAATTCGTGAGACGATGCCGGCTTCGCTGGGGGTGGGCGCCGGGGTGGGGGCAGCCGCTTTCTCGGGCATGATCGGGGCGGGTTGATCCGGGGAAATCGCCTTGATTGCCGCTTCCTGACGCGGCTTGGCGGCTTCGTCCTTGCCGCCGGCGAGCTTGGCCGCTTCTTCAAGCGGTGCGTCAACCATCTTGTAGGAGGGTTCGCGAACGTCGTCGTTGTTCAGTTCATCGTGCTTGAGGCGGGTAATCGTATGTGCCGGCGTCTCAAGGTGAATGTTGGGAATCAGCAGGATGGTGACCTTGTGGCGCAATTCGATGGCCTGGACCTCCGGGCGCTTTTCGTTGAGCAGGAAGGTGGCGACATCGACCGGCACCTGAACATGCACGGCGCCGGTGTTTTCCTTCATCGCTTCCTCTTCGAGGATGCGCAGGATATGCAGTGCCGCGGATTCGCAGGAGCGAATATGGCCGGTGCCGGTACAGCGCGGGCAGGAAATATAGCTGGTTTCGGCGAGGGCAGGGCGCAGGCGCTGGCGCGAGAGTTCCATCAACCCGAAGCGGCTGATCTTGCCCATCTGGACGCGCGCGCGGTCGAAACGCAAGCCATCGCGCAGGCGGTTTTCCACCTCGCGCTGGTTGCGCTGGTTTTCCATGTCGATGAAGTCGATGACGATCAGGCCGCCCAGGTCGCGCAATCGCAACTGGCGCGCCAGTTCGTCGGCCGCTTCGAGGTTGGTCTTGAGCGCGGTTTCCTCAATATCGGCACCCTTGGTGGCACGGCCGGAATTCACGTCGACCGCGACCAGCGCTTCGGTGTGATCGATGACGATGGCGCCACCCGAGGGCAGATTGACCTGGCGGACAAACGCCGTTTCGATCTGGTGTTCGATCTGGAAGCGAGAGAACAGCGGGACGTCGTCGCGGTAACGTTTGACGCGATTGACATTGGCCGGCATCACGGTGCCCATGAAGGCGCGCGCCTGCTCGTAGACTTCGTCGGTGTCGATCAGGATTTCACCGATTTCCGAATGGAAATAGTCGCGGATCGCGCGAATGACCAGGCTGCCTTCGAGATAGATCAGGAAGGCGCCGCTTTGCTGCTGGGCCGCGCCTTCGATGGCGCTCCACAGTTGCAGCAGGTAGTTCATGTCCCATTGCAGTTCTTCAGCCTGGCGGCCGATGGCGGCGGTCCGGGCGATCAGGCTCATGCCCTGCGGAACCGCGAGTTGGTCCATGGTTTCGCGCAGTTCGGCGCGCTCGTCACCGTCGACGCGACGGGAAACACCGCCGCCGCGCGGATTGTTCGGCATCAGGACAAGGTAGCGGCCGGCCAGCGAAACGTAGGTGGTCAGGGCGGCACCCTTGTTGCCCCGTTCGTCCTTGTCGACCTGGACGATGAGTTCCTGACCTTCCTTCAGCGCCTCGTTGATCTTGGCGCGACCGACATCGACGCCGGGCTGGAAATAGGAACGGGAAATTTCCTTGAACGGCAAAAAGCCGTGACGATCAGCGCCGTAATCGACGAAACAGGCTTCGAGTGACGGTTCGATCCGGGTAATGACACCCTTGTAGATGTTGCTTTTGCGTTGCTCTTTCGAGGCCGATTCAATGTCGAGATCAATCAGCTTCTGACCATCGACAATGGCGACACGGAGTTCTTCGGCCTGTGTCGCATTAAATAGCATGCGTTTCATTGTTTTGGGGCTCCAGCGCACCAGGGCACGCTGCAACGGAGCACCCGTACAGGGCAGCGACAGTTTCAGTTATCGGGTTGCGTCATGGATGAATGGCGATGGCGATGATGAAAGTGCTGATCAACAAACGGTTGCGTGCTTTTTCTTGAAATGCGCAACCTGAAAATTCCTGCGACGGGCAATCCGTGCGTGCTTACGGCGGGCTAATCCATTAACATCACTACTTTTGGTGAGTGAACTTAACCAGTCGTTTTACGTTGGTCTGGCTTGTGCAGGTCGCGCAAGTGAGACTTCCGGGCCTGCCGCGTGACGGTCGCGCTTGGTGCGCGGGGCAAACGGTCTGACGGTTCGGCATCTCTTGCAAACCGAGACGTAAAACGCAGGCAGTATATTAGAAAATGATCGAGGCTGGTAACAATTCCGTCACCCATTTGGTGATCGGTGAAGAAGAGCAGGGCCAGCGTCTCGACAATTTCCTGATTCGTTGCTGCAAGGGCGTGCCGAAGAGTCATCTCTACCGGATTCTGCGCAGCGGCGAGGTGCGCGTAAACAGCGGACGGGTCGCCGCGACCTACCGCCTGCGCGCCGGCGACAAAGTGCGCATCCCACCGATCCGCATCGCCGAGCGGCCGCAAAGCGAGGTTGATGAGGCCGCCAAGCAACGGGTCGATCTGCCGATCATTTATGAAGATGACGCGCTTCTGGTCATCGACAAGCCAGAAGGGATCGCGGTGCATGGCGGCAGCGGGGTCAGCTTCGGCGTCATCGAGGCCTTGCGCCGGCAGCGGCCGCAGGCCAAATTCCTGGAGCTTGCGCACCGTCTCGACCGCGAAACTTCAGGCATTCTCCTTGTTGGCAAGAAGCGCCTGGCGCTGACCGTACTGCATGACATGTTCCGCGAGCACGGGGCCGGGGCCGACAAGCGCTATCTTGTCCTGGTCAAGGGGCGCTGGATGAACGCCACGCAGCACGTCAGACTGCCGCTGTACAAGTTCCTGACCGAGGGCGGCGAACGGCGGGTTTCGGTCAATCCCGAGGGCAAGGCTGCACACACGGTGTTCCGCCTGCTCGTCCGCTGGCCTGACATGAGTCTGCTGGAGGCCCAGTTGAAGACCGGGCGCACACACCAGATTCGCGTTCATCTGGCGCATCTCGGCTTTCCGATTCTTGGCGACGAAAAGTATGGCGATTTCGTGATCAACCGGGATTTGAAACGTCTGGGCCTCAAGCGCATGGCGCTGCATGCCTGGCGCATGGCATTCCGTCACCCGACAAGTGCCGCGCCGCTGGAGATCATGGCCCCGCTGCCGGACGGCATCAAAAACTACATTGCTGCGGTCGACGGCCAAAAGACACGCGAATTTTGTGCCGATCACCTGGAACAAATTCTTGGGGAGGGGTTCTGAAGCGCATGAAATACGAGATGATCGTTTTTGATTGGGACGGCACCTTGCTCGACTCGGCCGGCGCAATTGTCCTGGCCATTCAGGCAGCTTGTCGTGATCTTGGTCTGCCGGCGCCGAGCGATCCGCAGGCGCGCCACGTGATCGGCCTCGGCCTCGCGGATGCGATGCGCCATGCGGTCCCTGATCTCGGGCAGGAGCACTATCAGAAAATGATTGATCGATACCGCTTTCACTATCTTTCCGGCGATCATCAGCTGACCTTGTTCGAGGGGGTTCGTGAACTGCTGTGGGAATTGCAGCAGCGCGGGCACATCCTGACCATTGCCACCGGGAAAAGTCGCGCAGGACTGGAGCGCGCGCTCGACCATTCCGGTTTACGCCCGAGTTTCCAGTCTTCCCGCTGCGCCGACGAGTGCCATTCCAAACCGCATCCGCAAATGCTCGATGAGTTGATGGGCGAATTCGGCGTCGCCACGGAGTCGACGTTGATGATCGGGGATACGTCGCATGACCTCCTCATGGCGCGAAATGCCGGCGTCAGCGGGCTCGGCGTGACCTATGGGGCGCATCCGCATGAACATCTTGCGGAACACGCGCCGCTGGCCTGTCTGCATACAGTCGAGGAACTCCGGGTATGGCTGGCGGCAAACGGCTGATCTGCGCCGGCGCAGATCTTATGGAGGCGGGGAGGGGTGTTCGCTTTCAGGTCACCCATCGTGGTCGCGAGGCGGAAGCATTCGCGATCCGTTTTGCCGGGCAGGTTCGTGGCTACATCAATGAATGCGGGCACCTGCCCGCGCAACTGGACTGGGTGCCCGGGGAGTTCTTCGATGGTTCCAAGCTATACTTGATTTGTTCGGTGCATGGCGCGCTCTATGATCCACAATCGGGCCAATGCCTTGGCGGACGTTGCCGGGGCAAAGGCTTGCCGATGCTTGCACTCAGCGAAATTGACGGTCAGATCTACCTAAACCAAGAAGATTCCCATGGATAATCCCCAAACTCCCGACAATCTCCCGGACTGGGAACGCCGCACGCTTGAGAAGCTGGTGTTTGCCTCACTTGAGGAACAAAAGGCCCGGCGGCGCTGGGGCATCTTGTTCAAGGTGCTCGGATTCGCATATCTGCTGGTGGTTCTGGTCGCGCTGGTCGACTGGGGAAGCGAAACGTCCCATCAGGAGCGCCATACTGCGTTGATCGACCTGAACGGGATTATTCAGGCCAAGGGTTCAGCCAATGCCGAGCGAATGATCGAGTCCCTGCAGAGCGCCTTCAAGGAGAAGAATGTTGCCGGGGTCGTCCTGCGCATCAATAGCCCGGGCGGGAGCCCTGTCCAGGCCGGGTTGATCAACGACGAGATTCGTCGTCTGCGAACGAAACACCCGGATACGCCGCTCTACGCTGTCGTCGAAGATGTCTGCGCGTCAGGTGGCTATTTTGTGGCAGTCGCCGCCGACCGGATATTCGTCAACAAGGCGAGCATCGTCGGGTCGATTGGTGTTTTGATGGACGGTTTCGGGTTTACCGGGACGATGGAAAAGCTCGGTGTCGATCGCCGATTGCTCACTGCTGGCGACAACAAGGGCTTTCTCGATCCATTTTCGCCACTGAACTCCCGGCAGACGGAACATGCCCAGATGATGCTCAACGACATCCACCAGCAGTTCATTGATGTCGTGAAGGCCGGACGTGGGGACCGGCTCAGGGAAACGCCGGACATGTTTTCCGGATTGATGTGGACCGGAGACCAGAGCGTCAAGCTGGGTCTGGCCGATGATTTCGGAAGTGTCGACTCGGTGGCGCGCGAAGTCATCAAGGCTGAAAAAGTCCTGGACTACACGGTCAAGGAGAATATTGCCGAGCGCTTTGCCAAGCGCCTGGGTGCCGGTGCCGTCAGCAGTTTCTGGAAAGGATTTTCCGAAAGCGCTTCGTTCGGGCTGCGCTGATCTGATTCAGGCCAGCAGTAGGAAAACCGTCGGACGCCGCTCGATGTCGGGTGGCATCTGTTTTTTCCACTGCAGAACCGTGCGCGTCAGCACGGATTCGTCAGGCAGCGTCAGGTCGGTGGCCAGGCTGACGTGCGTTGTCGGCTGGCAAACCTGCAGAATGCTGTCGAACAACTGACGGTTGCGGTAAGGGGTCTCGATAAAAAGCTGCGTCTGGCGCCGCTTGCGCGATTCGGACTCTAGATCGCGCAATGTTTTGGCGCGCTCTGCTTCCTTCGCTGGCAGGTAGCCGTGGAACGCGAAGCGCTGGCCTTCGAGCCCGGATGCCATCAGCGCAAGCAGCAGCGAAGAAGGCCCGATCAGCGGGACGACACGAATGTTTTCTTGCTGTGCGAGGGCTACCAGGCTGGCGCCGGGATCGGCAACCGCCGGGCACCCCGCCTCGGAAAGCAGGCCGACATCATGACCGGCGCGCAGGGGAGAGAGCAGTCGGCCGAGCGCATCGGGCCGGGTGTGCTCGTTCAGTTCTTCAAACTGGAGCGTCTGCAGCGGATGATCGGTACCCGCTGCCTTGAGAAAACTGCGCGCCGATTTGGCGTTTTCCACCACGAAGTGGACAAGCGGGCGGATTTGCGCAAGGACGGGCGCCGGCAAGGATGCTTCGGGCGACGCAGCGCCGAGTGGTACGGGAATCAGATACAGGGTGCCGCGACCCATCACAAAACATCCATTCCCTGCCGGCGCAGCAACTCGCAAAGGGCGATCAGCGGCAGGCCGACCAAGGCGCTCGGGTCGTCCCCGTGAATGCGGCTCAACAGCGCAATCCCCAGCCCCTCCGATTTTGCCGATCCAGCGCAGTTGTAGGCTGGTTCACGGTGCAGGTAGTTTTCAATTTCCCGGTCGGACAACTCACGGAAACCGACCAGCGTCGGCACGCCGCACACCGCGGCCGCGCCGGTAGCGGCATTGAGAACGCATAGTCCGGTAAAAAAGTTAACCGTCTTGCCTGACAGCGCACGCAATTGCTCGACTGCCTTCTCATGCGACCCGGGTTTGCCGTACACCTGCCCATCCATTTCCGCGACCTGATCGCTGCCGATGATCAGTGCATCCGGAAAGCGGGGTGCGACTGCGCGCGCCTTGGCTTCCGAGAGGCGCAATGCCGTGGCGGTTGGTGTTTCGCCGGCCAGTGCGACCTCGTCGACTTCGGGATTGGCGGTTGAAAAAGGCAGGCCAAGGCGGCCCAGCAGTTCGCGCCGATACGGCGAGGTCGAGGCCAGTACGAGTTTTGCGGTCATAAATATGTTTTTGTAACAAGTGCTTGCAAACCATTCTTGAGGCAGCACTTTGTTTTGACTTGGACAGCCAAAAATAATATCATCTCGCGTTTTAGTCGCAACCGCTCAAGCTTGAAAAAGATTTCGGATAGTTTTGCGTTTGCCCGGGAAGGCCGTGTTCTGCAAGGAACGCTGGCGGTTTCCAGCCTTGAACGCCTGCATGATCTGCTGGCGGAGGTGTCGGGAGAGCTTGTCTTCCGGCTGCAAGGTGGGCGGGAAGAACGCGGACAGTCCATGCTGTATCTGGAGGTGACCGGGACACTCCCGTTGGCCTGCCAGCGCTGCCTGGAACCAATTCAATTCAATCTGGACATCGAAAGTCGCCTGGAACTGATCCCTGAAAGCGCCGATCTGTCGCAGGAAGAGCTGGAAGACGACACCCGGGATTTCCTGCCGGTGGCGGGTGAGCTGAATGTGGCCGAATTGGTGGAGGACGAAGTTCTCCTGGCCCTTCCAGTCGCCCCCAGGCACGAAAGGTGTGGTTTGCCCGGTGCAGCCGATGCGGGTGAATGGGTCAATCCGTTCGCCACACTGGCTGGGCTCAAAGGCAAACTGAACTGATTTTTTTGGAGTAACACAACATGGCCGTTCAACAGAACAAGAAATCTCCGTCCAAGCGTGGCATGCATCGCGCTCACGACTTTTTGACCAATCCCCCGCTGGCCGTCGAGCCGACAACCGGTGAGGCGCATCTGCGCCATCACATTTCACCGGCCGGTTTCTACCGCGGCAAGAAAGTTCTCAAGGGCAAGGGCGAGTAATCGTTCAATAAGGGGCAGGCGGTTCGTCAAGAACCGCCTGCCTTTTATTTTGCCATGACAACCCGAATCGCCATCGATTGCATGGGGGGGGATCACGGACCGTCGGTGACGGTTCCGGCGGCCATCCGCTTCCTTGCAGATCATCCGGCTGCCAGCCTGATTCTCGTCGGTCGCGAGGAACTGTTGCGTCCGCTCCTTGCATCTCGGGCGGAAGATGCTCGCCTGCGCGTGGTCAATGCTTCCGAAATTGTCGAAATGGACGAGTCTCCGGCGGTTGCACTGCGCAACAAGAAGGATTCCTCGATGCGCGTGGCGATCAATCTGGTCAAGACCGGCGAGGCGGATGCCTGCGTTTCTGCCGGTAATACCGGCGCACTGATGGCGATCTCGCGGTTTGTCCTGAAGATGTTGCCGGGTATCGAACGCCCCGCCATCTGTGCTCCGTTGCCGACACTCAACGGGCATACGCACATGCTTGACCTGGGAGCGAATGTTGATTGCGCGCCGGAGCATTTGCTCCAGTTCGGGATCATGGGCGCGATGCTGGTCGCTGCGATGGAGCACAAGGAACGCCCGACAGTAGGCATTCTCAATATCGGGGAAGAGGAGATCAAGGGCAATGAAGTCGTCAAGGCAGCGGCCGAACTGCTTCGTGACTCCGATCTGAACTTTATCGGTAACGTCGAGGGTGATGGCATCTATAAAGGTGATGCCGACGTGGTCGTCTGCGACGGATTCGTCGGCAATGTAGCGCTCAAGACGTCAGAAGGTCTTGCCCAGATGCTCGGTTCCGCGCTGCGCAGCGAGTTCAAGCGCAACTGGCTGACCAAGCTTGCGGCCATAATTGCCATTTCCGTCCTGAATAATTTCAAGGAACGGTTCGATCATCGCCGCTATAACGGGGCCATTCTGCTTGGGCTGAAGGGCATCTCGGTCAAGAGTCACGGGTCGGCAGATGCATTCGCCTTCGGCTATGCCATTGGTCGCGCCTACGATGCGGCGGAAAACCGTGTTGTGGACAGGATTGCCGGCCGTCTTGGAAAAATCAACAATCTTTCGGCGTCCAACGTCGTAGAGAGTACCTGAATGTATGCACGCCTGATCGGAACGGGCAGCTGTTTGCCCGGCAGCCCTGTTAGCAATACTGATTTGGCGGCGCGCGGCATCGATACCGACGATGAATGGATCGTGTCGCGTACCGGCATCCGCAGCCGCTATCTGGCCGAGCCCGGAACGCTCTCGAGCGAACTGGGATTGATCGCCGCGCAACGCGCCCTGGCTATGGCCGGTACCAGTGCTGACGAAATCGATCTGATCATTGTTGCAACTTCGACCCCCGATTTCATTTTTCCGAGCACCGCCTGCCTGATCCAGGGCAAGCTGGGCAACAAGGGTGCTGCAGCTTTTGACGTGCAGGCGGTTTGCGCCGGTTTCACCTACGCAATGGGGATTGCCGACAAGTTCATTCGCTCGGGCAGCCACAAGAAGGCATTGGTGATCGGCGCCGAAGTGTTTTCGCGCATCCTCGACTGGAACGATCGCCGGACCTGCGTCCTGTTCGGCGATGGCGCCGGTGCTGTAGTGCTCGAGGCTTCTGATCGGCCGGGTATTCTGGCGACAGCGTTGCATGCCGATGGCAGTCAGAACAGCATTCTCAACGTGCCTGGTCAGGTATGTGGCGGACAGGTGACCGGTGATCCATTCCTGCGCATGGATGGCCAGGCTGTGTTCAAGATCGCCGTCCGCGTGCTGGCCGAAGTGGCCGGGGAAGTCTGCGCGGCGGCAGGGATAGCCACGGCAGACATTGACTGGCTGATACCGCATCAGGCGAATATCCGGATCATCGATGCAACTGGCAAGAAACTCGGTGTCGACCGTGACCGGGTAATCGTCACCGTCGATCGCCATGGCAATACTTCAGCCGCCTCGGTGCCGCTGGCACTGGACGAAGCGGTACGCGACGGGCGCATCCAGCGCGGTCAGAAGGTGCTGCTCGAGGGGGTTGGCGGCGGCTTTACGTGGGGCGCCGCCCTGCTTGAATTCTGAAAAACCAGGAGACTTTGACCATGTCTTTTGCTTTCGTATTTCCCGGCCAGGGCTCGCAGAGCGTCGGCATGATGGCCCCTTACGGCGATGCCGCAGTGGTTCGCGCCACCTTCGACGAAGCCTCTGCCGCACTCGGTGACGACCTGTGGGCGATGGTCGCCGAAGGCCCAGCCGAAGTGCTTGCCCAGACAGTCAATACCCAGCCGGTGATGCTGACCGCCGGAATAGCCGCCTGGCGCCTGTGGCTGGACAAGGGTGGGCGCAAACCTGCGGTCGTCGCCGGACACAGTCTCGGCGAATATTCCGCGCTGGTTGCTGCCGGTGTCATCGATTTCAAGGATGCGGTTCCCCTGGTTCGTTTGCGCGCCGCCGCCATGCAGGAAGCGGTGCCGGTTGGCACCGGTGCGATGGCCGCCATCCTCGGCCTCGACACACCCGGCATCGTGGCCGCCTGTGCTGAAGCGGCGCAGGGTGAAGTGGTCGAGCCGGTCAATTTCAACGCCAACGGCCAGACCGTCATCGCCGGCCACAAGGCTGCCGTCGAACGCGCCATGGAAGCCTGTAAGGCGCGTGGCGCCAAGATGGCCAAGGCGTTGCAGGTGTCGGCACCGTTCCATTCCTCGCTGATCCGTCCGGCGGCCGACAAACTGGCCGCCCGCCTGGCCGAACTGACGCTGAAGGCGCCGACCATTCCGGTGATCAACAACGTCGATGTGGCCATCGAGAATGATCCGGCTCGCATCAAGGATGCGCTGATTCGTCAGGCCTACAACCCGGTCCGCTGGGTCGAGACCATCCAGAAAATGGCCTCTCTGGGCGTGTCGACCGTAGCAGAATGCGGTCCGGGCAAGGTGCTGGCCGGTCTGACCAAGCGTTGCGCCGACGGCGTCGCCGGTGTCGCGCTGGCCGATGCCGCCGCCATCGAAGCCAACCTCGGCCTGGAGTAAGGCATGCTGAACGACAAGATTGCTCTGGTTACCGGCGCTACCCGCGGCATCGGCCGTGCCATTGCGCTGGAACTGGGCCGGCAGGGTGCCACCGTGATCGGCACGGCGACGAGCGACGACGGCGCCGGCAAGATTTCCGCCTATCTCGCCGAAGCGGGCATCAAGGGACAGGGCATCGTCCTCAATGTCACCGATCCTGCCCAGACCGATGCGGTATTGACCGACGTCGCCAAGCAGTTCGGCGCCATCACCGTCCTCGTCAATAACGCCGGCATCACCCGCGACAACCTGAGCATGCGCATGGGCGACGACGAGTGGGACGCCGTCATCGATACCAACCTGAAAGCCGTCTTCCGCCTGTCGCGCGGCGTCATGCGCGGCATGATGAAGGCGCGCTTCGGCCGCATCGTCAATATAACCTCGGTCGTCGGCTATTCCGGCAACCCGGGCCAGGCCAATTACTGCGCGGCCAAGGCCGGGGTCGCCGGCATGAGCCGTTCGCTGGCCCGCGAACTGGGCAGTCGCAACATCACGGTCAACTGCGTCGCGCCCGGCTTCATCGCCACCGACATGACGCACGCCTTGACCGAAGAGCAGAAGGCGGCCATGCTGGCGTCGATTCCGCTGGCCCGTGCCGGCACACCGGAAGATATCGCCGGCGCCGTCGGTTTTCTGGTTTCTCCTGCCGCCTCGTATGTCACGGGTACCACCGTGCATGTGAATGGCGGCATGTTCATGGATTGATTTCGCTAAGCTTCGGCTTTTGGTAGAATCACAACGTTTTTTTCGTACCCCTGAGGGGAAGGAGTTTTTCGAATGGATAACATCGTAGAGCGCGTCAAGAAGATCGTCGCCGAACAACTGGGCGTGAATGAAGCGGACATCAAGAACGAGTCCTCTTTCGTGGACGATCTGGGCGCGGATTCCCTGGACACCGTCGAGCTAGTCATGGCACTGGAAGAAGAATTCGAGTGCGAGATCCCCGACGAGCAGGCTGAGAAGATCACCAACGTCCAGCAAGCGGTCGATTACATTCTCGCCAACAAGAAGTAATCCATTTCGGCTGATCCCGACAAGGCCGGCCCCGTGGCCGGCCTTGCTACATTTGTTTGCGGAGTTCATCTTGGCACGTCGAAGAGTCGTAATTACCGGCCTGGGTCTCGTTTCCCCGGTTGGAAACAGCGTAGAAGAGGGCTGGCAGAATATTCTGGCCGGCCGTTCCGGCATCGCGCCCATCACCCGATTCGATACCTCTACCTTCCCGGTCAAGTTCGCCGGTGAGGTGAAAAATTTTGACATCACCCAGTACATTTCCGCCAAGGATGCCCGCCGCATGGATCGCTTCATCCATTACGGACTGGCAGCCGGCATTCAGGCCGTACGCGATGCCGGGATGGACAAGGAAAATGTGGCCGATCCAGAGCGTGTCGGCGTGGCTATCGGTTCGGGCATTGGCGGCTTGCCGCTGATCGAGGAAACCAAGGACGAATACAATGCGGGCGGCGTGCGCAAGGTGTCGCCATTCTTCGTGCCCGGTTCGATCATCAACATGATTTCCGGCAACCTGTCGATCGAGTTCGGCTTCAAGGGGCCGAACCTGGCAATTGTTACTGCGTGCACCACCGGTACGCATTCGATCGGCGAAGCCGCCCGCCTGATCGAGTATGGCGATGCCGACGTGATGGTGGCCGGCGGTGCTGAATCGACGGTTTCGCCGCTTGGCATGGGTGGCTTTTGTGCCGCCCGCGCGCTGTCTACCCGCAACGATGACCCGGCGACGGCCAGCCGTCCCTGGGACAAGGATCGCGACGGCTTCGTTCTGGGCGAGGGTGCCGGCGTGCTGGTTCTCGAAGAGTACGAGCATGCCAAGGCGCGCGGCGCGAAAATTTACGCCGAAGTCGCCGGCTATGGCATGAGTGCCGACGCCTACCACATCACTGCACCGAACATGGATGGTCCGCGTCGTTCCATGGTCAATGCGCTGAAGAACGCCGGCGTTGTGCCGTCCGACGTGCAGTACGTGAATGCCCATGGCACTTCGACGCCGCTCGGCGACAAGAACGAGTCGGATGCCATCAAGGCGGCCTTTGGTGATGCTGCCTACAAGATCGTCGTCAATTCGACCAAGTCTATGACCGGCCACCTGTTGGGCGGGGCCGGTGGCATCGAATCCTTGTTCACGGTGCTGGCGATCCATCACCAGATTTCACCCCCGACCATCAACATCTTCAACCAAGATCCGGAGTGTGATCTGGACTACTGCGCCAACGCGGCACGGCCGATGAAGATTGATGTGGCGCTAAAAAACAACTTCGGGTTCGGTGGAACGAATGGCTCGCTGGTGTTCTCGCGAATCTGACGCTTAGGCGAACGGACCAGAGCGGTGCAGTTTCCGATCACCATCGGACTGCGCCGTTCGCGCTTTCTGGATACGTTTCTTTTGCTGGCCGCCTTCTTGGCAAGCGCGGTTGTCTTGGCCTTTCCTCAGTCAATTTCCGTTCGGGTGGCGCTTCTGGTGGTGATCTGGTTGATCGCTTACCGCGCGCGGCAGCGCATGTTGCCGAAGGTCGCCACCGTGCGTCTGGAAGAGAATGGCCGGATAAGTCTGATTGATGAAAGCGAGCAGGCGCCGCTAGCCGCCGATCTATTGCCGGGTGCCATCGCCCATCCTTGGTTGACGGCGCTCAGGCTGAAAAAAGAGGACGGCCGAACCTGTGCGCTGATTGTGGCGGTTGACAGCCTGAACGCGGAAGACTTTCGCCGCCTGCGCATATTTCTGCGCTGGCGCGCGGAATTCAGCGCCCGAAGTGACGGCGCCTGACTACCGTGTCTTTCGTTTTTTTCAGCATATCCGGGTAGTCGCGTGAATAGTGCAAACCACGGCTTTCCTTGCGCTGCATCGCACAACGAACGATGAGGTCGGCAGTGACCACCAGGTTGCGCAACTCGATCAGGTCGTGACTGACACGGAAGTTTGCATAGAACTCGTCAATTTCGCGCTTCAGCAGACCGATGCGATGTTTTGCCCGCTTCAGGCGCTTGGTAGTGCGCACGATGCCGACGTAGTCCCACATGAAGCGGCGCAGTTCGTCCCAGTTATGGGAAATCACCACTTCCTCGTCGGCATCGGTGACGCGGCTTTCATCCCAGCGAGGCAGCGTGGGAACGAGGCTGGAATTACTGCCTAAAATGTCGTTGACCGCAGCATCGGCAAAGACCAGGCACTCGAGCAATGAATTCGAGGCGAGACGGTTGGCGCCATGCAGGCCCGTGCAGGAGGCTTCGCCGGCGACATACAGGCCCGGCAGGTCGGTGCGCCCGCGAAGATCGCTGACGATGCCGCCGCAGGTATAGTGAGCAGCGGGAACGACTGGAATGGGTTCACTGGTGATGTCGATGCCCAACTCAAGGCAGCGGGCATGAATGTTCGGGAAGTGGGTAAGGATGAATTCCTTGCCTTTGTGGGAGATATCCAGGAACACGCAGTCGAGGCCTCGTTTCTTCATCTCGAAATCGATCGCGCGGGCCACGATGTCGCGCGGGGCCAGTTCCGCACGTTCATCGTGTTCGGGCATGAAGCGTGTCCCGTCGGGCAGGCAGAGCAGTCCGCCCTCGCCACGAACGGCTTCGGAAATCAGGAAGGATTTGGCCTTCGGGTGATACAGGCAGGTTGGGTGAAACTGGATGAATTCCATGTTCGCCACGCGACAACCGGCCCGGTAGGCCATGGCGATGCCATCACCGGTCGAGGTGTCGGGATTCGTGGTGTACAGGTAGACCTTGCCGGCGCCGCCGGTGGCTATTAGTGTATTGGAGGCACTGATGGTGATCACCTCGCCGTTCCGGCTGTCGAGGATGTAGGCGCCCAAACAGCGATTGTCGGCGCTCCCCAGTTTTTGCCCGGTAATCAGGTCAATCGCAATATGGCTTTCGAATACCGTGATGTTGGGTGTCTGGCGAACCTGCCTGGTCAGGGTGTCCTGAACTGCCGCGCCCGTTGCATCGGCTACGTGGATGACACGCCGAGCGCTGTGACCGCCTTCGCGCGTCAGATGGTAGCCCGATTCGTCCTTGGTGAAAGGAACACCCTGGTCGATCAGCCATTCGATGACCCGTCGGCCATTTTCGACGACAAAACGTGTCGCGGATTCGTCATTGAGCCACGCGCCCGCAACCAGCGTATCGCGGATATGCGCCTCGATCGAGTCGCGACTGTCGAGTACTGCGGCGATGCCGCCTTGCGCCCACCCCGAGGCCGAATCTTCAAGTGTCCGCTTGCTGACCAGGGCAACCCGGCAGTGTTTGGCCAGACGCAAGGCGGCCGACTGGCCGGCCAGGCCGCTTCCGATGATCAGGACGTCAAATTTTTGCAAAGTGAAGCTCGGTTGGGTGTAATTTGGCCGAATATAGCACGCGTGACGACATCAGAATCGTTACAGAAAGTCACAATTAAAGGGATGTACCTATCTGCGTGCAGAATTCGGCTAAGCTATACTCGGTTCCATAAAGAGGCTAACGATAAACCCCCAGGGAATGCACAACTCATGAGTGAGCGCGAAACCGACCAGATACTGGTCGAGCGGGCGCAAGGCGGCGATAAACACGCCTTCGACCTGTTGGTAAGCAAGTATCAGCGCAAGCTGGGGCGCTTGCTGTCGCGTTACATCCGTGATGCCGCCGAGGTGGAAGATGTGTCACAGGAGGCCTTCATCAAGGCGTACCGCGCCTTGCCCTCTTTTCGCGGCGACAGCGCGTTCTACACCTGGCTTTACCGGATTGGCATTAACACCGCCAAGAACTACCTGGTTTCGCAGGGAAGAAGGGCGCCCACGTCCACGGAATTCGATAGCGAAGAGGCGGAAACCTTCGAGTCGGCGGATCAGTTGCGCGACATCAACACGCCGGAAAGCCTTTTGCTGTCGAAGCAGATCGGCGAAACGGTGAACGCTGCGATGGATGCGCTGCCGGAAGAATTGCGGACAGCAATCGTGCTTCGCGAGATCGAAGGGATGTCTTATGAAGAAATTTCAGCGATGATGGATTGCCCGATCGGTACCGTTCGCTCACGCATCTTCCGCGCGCGTGAAGCGGTGGCGACAAAGCTCAAGCCCTTGCTCGACATCGCGCCGGACCGGCGCTGGTAACGATGCCGGAAGAGTCGAGCACCATCAGCGCCGTCGTCCGCTCGCTCGACGGGAACGAGGCGCTCGTCGAGGTCGAGCATGGCGGTTGCGGGCGCTGTCATGAGAAGGGCGGTTGCGGCGGCCAGCGGATCACGCAGATGTTCTGTGGCGGTCCGCGCACCTACCGGGTTGAAAATGCGGTCGGTGCAAACCCGGGCGAGCGTGTCACCGTGGCCATCGCTGGCGGGAGTCTGCGCCGCAGCGCAAATTTGGCCTACGGATTGCCGTTGACCGCAACCATTGCCGGCGCCTTGCTCGGAACGTGGATCTCGGGTGATTCCGGTGGCATCGTGGGCGCTGTGTTCGGTCTCATGCTGTCGTTCAGCTATGTCCGTTTTCGCGCGCAGGACGCTGCTGGAAATATGGCGGCCCGCCCCCATATCGTTTCACGCCCCTAGTCGATTCAGGAGAATTCTGCCCATGAAGCGTCTACTTGCCTATTTGTTCGTGCTCTTCCTGTTCGCGTCGGCGCATGCGCAGACGACGCGCGGCTTGCCCGATTTCACCGAGCTGGCAGAAAAGCAGGGGCCGGCGGTGGTCAACATCAGCACGACGACGCAGCTCAAGCGCGGCCACCCGGCGATGCCTTTTCCGTTCGATGAAAGCGACCCGGCCTTCGAGTTCTTCAAGCGTTTCATCCCGAAAGCGCCAGGTGGGGGGATGCCACGCGATTTCGAAAACAAATCGCTCGGTTCAGGATTCATCATCAGCAGCGATGGCTACATCCTGACCAATGCACACGTTGTGGATGGCGCCGATGAAGTGGTGGTTCGCCTGACCGACAAGCGTGAATTCAGAGTCAGGACCATCGGCGCCGACAAGCGCACCGATGTCGCACTGCTCAAGATCGAGGCCAGCAACCTGCCGGCGGTGAAAATGGCGGACACGGGGCAGCTGAAGGTGGGTGAATGGGTGGTCGCCATCGGTTCTCCATTTGGCTTCGACAATACCGTGACGGCCGGTATCGTCTCTGCCAAGGGCCGTTCGTTGCCGCAGGAAAACTTTGTGCCCTTCATCCAGACTGATGTGGCGATCAACCCGGGTAATTCCGGCGGACCATTATTCAATTTGCGCGGGGAAGTGGTCGGCATCAATTCGCAGATCTATAGCCGTAGCGGTGGCTACATGGGTGTTTCATTTGCCATTCCGATCGAAGTGGCAATGGAAGTCCAGAGTCAGTTGCGCGCCTCCGGCAAGGTTAGTCGTGGCCGCATGGGGGTCGTTATTCAGGAGGTCAGCAAGGATCTCGCCGAGTCACTGGGCTTGAGCCGGCCAATGGGCGCCGTGGTCAATGCGGTCGAGAAGGGAGGCCCGGCTGACAAGGCCGGAATCGAACCGGGCGACGTGATTCTCAAGTTCGATGGCAAGCCGATCGATTCCTCGGCCGATCTGCCGCGCGCGGTCGGTGCAACCAAACCGGGTACGCGCTCTAGCGTGCAGGTCTGGCGCAAGGGGGTGATGCGGGATATCGCGGTGACCATCGGCGAAATGGGCGACGAGAAGGTCGCTGACAGCCGCCCGGCGCGCAGCATGAAACCGCCGGAACAGGCGGCGAACCGTCTTGGTCTGGTGGTCAGCGAATTGACCGCGGAGCAGAAGCGGGATCTGAAAATGAGCTCCGGACTGCTCATTGAAGAAGTGCGCGGCACTACCTCGCGTTCCGATTTGCGTCCCGGCGACGTGGTTGTTGCCGCCATCAGCAAGGGAGCCACGACTGAAGTGAAAACGGTCGATCAGTCAACAAACTGTTGGCCCAATACGAGAAAGGCAGCAATGTCACGCTACTGATCCGGCGCGGCGATATGCAGACCTTCGTGACCATCAAGGGACTCAATGGGAATTGAATTGACCCTGCTCAGCCGCAGCTATTGCCACCTGTGTCACGACATGGAGGTAGCGCTGGGGCCGCTGGCGGACGAGTTTGGCGCGTCAGTCAAGGTAGTGGATGTCGACGCCGACCCGGTACTGGAGGCGCGTTATGACGAATCGGTGCCGGTCCTGCTGCATGGCGATGCCGAACTCTGTCATCACTTCCTTGACGAGCCTAAAACCCGTGAATATTTGACTCGAATCCGTTAGAATTCAGGGTCTTCTGAACAGGGAAGGGCGCCGTGAAAGCGCCCTTTTTTACTCGCATCAATGGATCACATCAGAAATTTCTCCATCATTGCCCACATCGATCACGGGAAATCCACCCTGGCCGACCGGATCATTCACCTTTGCGGTGGTCTCTCCGACCGCGAGATGGAGGCACAGGTTCTCGATTCGATGGACATCGAACGCGAGCGCGGGATCACCATCAAGGCCCAGACGGCGGCACTGCAATACAAGGCACGCGACGGGAAGGTCTATAACCTCAACCTGATCGACACGCCGGGGCACGTCGACTTCTCCTACGAGGTTTCCCGTTCGCTGTCCGCCTGCGAAGGGGCGCTACTGGTGGTCGATGCGTCGCAGGGTGTCGAGGCGCAGACTGTCGCCAACTGCTACACGGCGCTCGACCTGAATGTCGAAGTGGTGCCCGTGCTCAACAAGATCGATCTGCCGTCAGCCGATCCGGAAAATGCCCGCCAGGAAATCGAGGACGTGATCGGGATCGATGCCGCGGAAGCGGTGCTCGCTTCAGCCAAGACGGGTCTCGGCGTCGAAGATATCCTGGAGGCAGTGGTCGCTCGTATCCCGCCGCCCAAGGGTGATCCGGATGCGCCGCTCAAGGCCTTGATCATCGACTCCTGGTTCGACAACTATGTCGGCGTCGTCATGTTGGTGCGCGTTGTCGACGGTGTCCTGAAACCCAAGGACAAGTTGCTGTTCATGGCGACCGGCGCCCAGCAATTGTGCGAGCAGGTCGGAGTGTTCGCCCCGAAATCGGAGTCGCGCGAAGCACTGCGGGCCGGGGAGGTTGGTTTCGTCATTTCCGGCATCAAGGAACTGAAAGCGGCCAAGGTCGGCGACACGATCACCACAATCGATCGCAAGGCGGCCGAGGCCTTGCCCGGCTTCAAGGAAATCAAACCACAGGTCTTTGCCGGGCTGTATCCGGTCGAATCGAATCAGTATGATTCGCTGCGCGAGTCCCTCGAAAAGCTCAAGCTCAATGACTCATCGCTACAATACGAACCGGAAGTCTCGCAGGCGCTTGGTTTCGGCTTTCGCTGCGGCTTCCTTGGCCTGCTGCACATGGAGATTGTCCAGGAACGTCTCGAGCGCGAGTTCGATCAGGATCTGATCACGACGGCGCCGACTGTCGTCTACGAAGTCGTTCTGCGCGATGGCACGGTTGTCCAGGTCGAAAACCCGGCCAAGCTGCCCGAAATCACGAAAACCGAAGAGGTCCGCGAGCCGATCATCACTGCAACCATCTTCGTGCCGCAGGATTATCTCGGCAATGTCATTACGCTATGCAACCAGAAACGCGGCGCCCAGGTCGACATGCACTATCACGGTCGCCAGGTAAAGCTGGTCTATGAAATGCCGATGGCCGAGGTCGTGATGGATTTCTTCGACAAGCTGAAATCCTGCTCGAAGGGATACGCTTCGCTCGACTACGATTTCAAGGAGTACCGCGCCGCCGACGTGGTCAAGCTCGATATCCTGATCAACGGCGAAAAGGTTGATGCCCTGTCATTGATCGTGCACCGCTCCAACGCGCAATATCGCGGCCGTGAGTTGGCCAGCAAGATGCGCGAGCTCATTCCACGCCAGATGTACGACGTCGCCATTCAGGCAGCGATCGGCTCGCATATCATCTCGCGCGAGAACGTCAAGGCCATGCGCAAGGATGTGCTGGCCAAGTGCTATGGCGGCGATATTTCCCGTAAAAAGAAGCTGCTGGAGAAGCAGAAGGCAGGCAAGAAACGCATGAAGCAGGTGGGCAGCGTGGAAATCCCGCAGGAAGCCTTCCTCGCCGTACTGCGTGTTGATAATTGAGAAACAATCGATGAACTTTGCGCTGATCCTTTTCGTTCTGCTGGTGATAACTGGCGTGCTCTACGCGGTCGACGTCCTGAAGTTCCGCAAATTGCGCGCCAAGGGCGCCAAGGAGCCCCTATGGGTGGAGTGGGGCGCCGGCTTCTTTCCGGTGATCCTGATCGTCTTCGTATTGCGCTCCTTTTTGTTCGAACCGTTCAAGATTCCCTCTGGATCAATGATCCCGACGCTGCAGGTGGGTGACTTCATTCTGGTCAACAAATTCACCTACGGCATTCGCCTGCCGGTCATCAACAAGAAAATCATCCCCATCAATTCGCCGCAGCGCGGTGACGTCATGGTGTTCCGCTATCCGGAAGATCCGTCACTCGATTACATCAAGCGCGTGATCGGCGTGCCGGGCGATACTATCGCCTATCAGAACAAGCGCCTGACGATCAACGGGCAGCCAGTCGATATCACCAAGGCGGCCGATTATCTCCACCCGGAACGGCTCTACTATTCAGAACAATATGTCGCTAGAATGGGCGAAATTGAACATCGCTACCTGAATGACAGCGATGCGCCGGCTTTCATTCCGGATGCAACCCGGTTTCCGCACCGTGAAAATTGCACCTACAATGCTGCCGGGGTAATCTGCAAGGTGCCGGAGGGCTATTATTTCGTGATGGGTGACAACCGTGACAACAGTCGCGACAGCCGTTTCTGGGGTTTTGTGCCAGAACAAAATATTGTGGGCAAGGCATTTTTTGTCTGGCTCAATTTCAGTGATCTCGGCCGGATCGGTTCCTTCAAGTGAGGAGAGTTAGATGAAGCATCAACGTGGCGTAGCCCTCTCCGGGCTCATTTTCTGGGGTGTGATCATTGCCCTTGTGGCCGTACTGGGCATGAAAGTCGTGCCGACCTATATCGAGTATTACAAGATACTCAAGGACGCCAAGGCATCGGTGAACAAGGTGGGTCCGGACGCCACGGTAGCGGATGTCCGGAAGACCTTCGACAACTTTGCCAATATCGACTCCCTCGAATTCGAAGGCAAGCAACTCGACATCACGAAGGATGGCGGGAAAATCGTGGCTTCATTCGAATACGACAAGCGCATCCCCTTGTTTGCCAACGTCAGTCTGCTCATCAACTACAAGGGCTCGACTGCTGAATAGCCGGGGATGAGTCTCTCGACGCTGACGGCAGCGCTCGGCCATGCCTTTGGCGATCGCAGCCTGTTGCAGACGGCGCTGACCCATCGCAGCTTTGGTGTTCCCAACAATGAGCGCCTGGAGTTTCTCGGCGACGGCGTCCTGAACTGCGTGATTGCCATCGCGCTTTTCCGGCGTTTTCCGGACATTGCCGAGGGCGATCTTTCGCGTCTGCGCGCCAATCTGGTTCGCCAGGAATCGCTGCATCGCCTGGCAATATCGCTGAATCTAGGCGACTATCTGCGCCTTGGCGAGGGCGAACTGAAGAGCGGCGGCAGTCAGCGCCCATCGATACTCGCCGATGCGGTCGAGGCGCTGATCGGCGCAGCCTACCTTGACGGTGGCTTCGAAGCTGCGCAATCAATGGTGGCGCGCCTTTATCTCCCGTTGTTTGACGAGATGAAACCCGGCGAGGTCATCAAGGATGCCAAGACGCGCCTGCAGGAGTGGCTGCAGGGCAGAAAAAGGCCGATCCCGCGCTATCAGTTGCTGGAAACCTCGGGCGCTGCCCACGAACAGCGTTTTGCGGTCGCCTGCGAAATCGATAATCCGCCTTTGCGCACGACCGGCCATGGTGCCAGTCGTCGCCTGGCCGAACAGGCAGCCGCCGACAACGCGCTGAAAGCACTCAAGGCATGAAGAAAATCCGCTCGGGCTATATTGCCATCGTCGGCCGCCCCAATGTTGGCAAGTCGACGCTGCTCAACCGACTGGTCGGCGAGAAGATCAGCATCGTTTCGCGCAAGGCCCAGACCACGCGGCACCGGATTACCGGTATCGTCACCAACGAAGACGCGCAATTTGTCTTTGTCGACACTCCGGGTTTTCAGACCAAGTATGCCAATGCTCTGAACCGGGCGATGAATCGTGGCGTGACCCAGACGCTGAGCGACGTCGATCTTGTTCTTTTCGTCATCGAGGCCGGGCGCTACGATGCCAAGGACCAGGCGGTCGTCCGCCTGCTGCCGAAAGACCGGCCGGTCATTCTGGTCGTAAACAAGACCGATCAGTTCAAGGAGCGCAATGCCTTGCTGCCGTTTCTTGGCCAGGTTGCGGCTGATCACGATTACGCAGCCATCGTCCCGATCAGTGCCACCAAAGGGCGCCAGACCGCGGAATTGCTGGCCGAGGCGCGCAAGCATCTGCCCAATGAAGGGCTGATGTTTCCGGAGGACGATCTGACCGACAAGAGCGAGCGATTTCTCGCTGCCGAATACATCCGTGAAAAAGTCTTCCGCCTGCTCGGGGATGAGTTGCCTTACGCGACGACAGTCGAGATCGAGAAATTCGAGACCGAAGGAAACTTGCGCCGGATTTTCGCTGCCATCGTGGTGGACCGTGAAAGCCACAAAGCCATCGTTATCGGCAAGGGTGGCGAATCGCTCAAGCGAATTGCCAGCGAAGCGCGCCAGGACATGGAGCGACTCTTTGACGGCAAGGTCTATCTTGAAGTCTGGGTCAAGGTCAAGTCCGGCTGGAACGATGATGAGCGTTTGCTGAAAAGTCTCGGCTACGAATGATTCTGCGCAGCAAAGTCGACGGCCAACCGGCTTATGTACTGCACGCTTATCCTTTCCGGGAAACCAGTCTCATCGTTGAAGTCTTTTCCCGGGATTTCGGGCGCCTGGCGCTGCTGGCGCGCGGGGCCCGCCGGCCACGTTCCGCCATTCGCGGCCTGTTGATGGCCTTTCAGCCCATTGAGGTGGCCTGGGCCGGCAAGGGCGAGGTGCTCACCTTGATGAAAGCCGAATGGCAGGGCGGCCTGCCCTTGCTGGCCGGTGAGGCGCTCTTTTGCGGCTACTACCTCAATGAACTCCTGATGCATCTGTTGCCGCGCGAGGATGCCCACGAGCGCTTGTTTGCTTGTTATGGCGACATGCTGGCGCGGTTGGCCAGTGCCGCGCGCGGAAAGGTGCTTGAAGCCGATCTGCGCAGCTTCGAGAAGGCCCTGTTGCAGGAACTCGGCTACGGGCTGACGCTGGATCGCGACAGCGAGGGGCGGGCTATCGTTCCGGACAGCCATTACACTTACCGGATGGAACACGGGCCGGTGCGCTTGGAGCACGCCGAGGCAGCAGCGCAGGTCGTCAGCGGCAAGACCCTGCTTGATCTGGAAGCCGAGGATTTCTCCGACCCGCGTTCGCGCAGCGAGGCGAAGCTGTTGATGCGCACCCTGATGGCCTACTACCTGGCCGGTAGCGAGCTTGAAACACGAAAGATATTCAAGGAGTTGCAAGAGTTATGATCGAACTGGGCGTCAATATCGACCATGTGGCTACCTTGCGTCAGGCGCGTATGACCTATGAACCGGATCCCGTGTGGGCTGCCATCGAGGCCCATCTCGGCGGAGCGGATGGCATCACCGTCCATTTGCGCGAAGATCGCCGCCACATTCAGGATGCCGATGTCAGGCGTCTGCGTGACCTGACCCAGATCAAGCTCAATCTGGAAATGGCGGCGACCGATGAAATGGTCGGCATCGCCTGTGACCTGAGGCCGGAGATGGCCATGCTGGTGCCGGAAGGGCGTCACGAGATAACTACCGAAGGTGGGCTGGACGTAGTGGCACAGGAATCCCGCCTGCGCGACGTTATCAGCAGGCTGGCGGACTCAGGCATCATGACCAGCGTGTTCATCGATGCCGAGTTGCCGCAGATCGAGGCGGCCGCGCGCATCGGCTCCCGCGTCTGCGAAATTCACACGGGCCCCTATGCGCATGCCTTTTATTCTAGGGGGCGCGACGCCGAGTCGCCCGCCGTTGTTGCCGAACTCGACAAGATTTGCCAGGCGGGCAAGGCGGCGCGCGCACTTGGCATGCGCTTCAACGCCGGACACGCGCTCAATTACTACAATGTTCAGCCGGTCGCCCGGCTGCCCGGGGTTCGCGAACTGCACATCGGTCATTCGATTGTCAGTCGCTCGCTGTTTGTCGGACTGCGCGAAGCGGTGGGCGAGATGAAACAGTTGATGCGCGAAGCGGCAGAGCGCGGCGAATGATCTACGGCATCGGCACCGACATTGTCGCTGTGGCTCGCCTGCGCGAAATGTGGGAGCGTCATGGCGAGAAGGCGCTGGACAGGCTGCTGGCAGAACAGGAGCGCGCTGATTTCACCAGGGCGGCCGACAAGGGCCGCTTTCTCGCCAAGCGTTTTGCTGCCAAGGAGGCCTTCGGCAAGGCGCTGGGCACCGGGATTCGCCCGCCTGCAGTCCTTTCGGCCATCGCGGTGACACATGACGAAATCGGCAAGCCCGCCCTTGCCTTCTGCGGTCAACTGGAAAAACTGCTCAAAAACCGGAATCTCGTGGCGCACCTTTCAATCAGCGACGAAGCTGACTACGCCGTCGCCTTTGTCATTCTGGAACACAAATGATTCATTTGCCCCTCGGCCCGCTGATGATCGATATCGCCGGCTCCGAACTCACGGATATCGACCGGCAGCGCCTGTCTCATCCGTTGGTCGGCGGCATTATTTTATTCACGCGCAATTATTTGAATCCCGAGCAGTTGACGGCATTGACCGACCAGATCCATGCCTTGCGCCAGCCGGCCTTGCTGATTGCGATTGACCACGAAGGGGGTAGGGTGCAGCGCTTTCGTGACGGATTCACGCGCTTGCCGCCGATGGCCGCGCTCGGCCGCCTATGGGATGAAGATCCGGAGGGAGCGGTCGTAGCGGCTCGTCAGGTCGGCTATGTACTCGCGGCGGAATTGCGTGCACGCGGCGTCGACTACTCATTTACACCGGTGCTCGACCTCGATTATGGCCCGTCACGCGTCATCGGCGACCGTGCCTTCCATCGTCTGCCGGGCGCTGTCGTGGAGCTTGCCGGCGCATTGGCGCGCGGCCTGCGTGATGCCGGCATGGGTTCCTGCGGCAAGCATTTCCCCGGGCACGGCTACGTCATTCCCGATTCGCACGTCGAGTTGCCGGTCGATGATCGGACACTGGATGCCCTGCAGGACGATATTCACCCCTATCGCGAACTGCGTCTGGACGGGGTCATGGCGGCACACGTCATTTACGATTGCGTAGATTGCAATACAGCCGTATTTTCAAATAGATGGATATCGTATTTAAGAAACGACGTTAAGTGTTATGGGGTCGTTTTCACCGATGATCTGTCGATGGCTGGTGCAGGTGTGGTCGGCGCGATGCTCAACCGTGTCGAGACGGCCTACCGCGCCGGCTGCGACATGTTGCTGGTATGCAATGCGCCGGATGCAGTCGCTGACGTCCTGGAAAACTGGCGCCCGCAAATCGACCCGGCGCGGGGCAAGCGGGTCGCGGCACTGATCCCCGAAAAGCCTGCCGCGGATTGGACGAGCTTGCAGACCGATCCGGTGTATCGGGCAGCACTGGCAGGCATTGGCCGATTGAGCAGCTGAAACGAAGTCGGGCAGCCGAAGCTGCCCGAAGATCGTATCTTACGCGCCGGAATTACTTGACGCGATTCTTGTATTCGTCGGTACGGGTGTCGATTTCGATCTTGTCGCCAATGCTGACGAACGCCGGCACCGGCAATTCAAAACCGGTCGCCAGGCGGGCGGGCTTCATGACCTTGCCGGAAGTGTCGCCCTTGACGGCGGGTTCGGTATAGATGACCTCGCGAACCACGCTGTTCGGTAGCTCGACCGAGATTGCCTTGCCGTTGTAAAAAACGACTTCACAGGCCAGCCCATCTTCCAGATACTTGAGCGCGTCGACCATGTTTTCGGCTTCGACTTCGAACTGCTCGTAGTCGGCGTCCATGAACACGTACATCGGGTCGGCGAAGTAGGAATAGGTGACTTCCTTCTTGTCGAGCTGGACAACTTCGAACTTGTCATCGGCCTTGTAGACGGCTTCTGAAGCGGCGCCGGTCAACAGGTTCTTGAGCTTCATCTTGACTACGGCGGCATTGCGGCCGGACTTGTTGTACTCGGTCTTCTGGACGACGAGCGGGTCGGCACCGACCATGATTACGTTGCCGGAGCGGAGTTCCATTGCGGTCTTCATTCGGGATTCCCAAAAAAACTGAAAAAATAGAAAAAACGTTAAATTATACCTTGGAAGCGCAGAATTTGACGAGCGCTGACGCCATGTCGGAGGATCGGGCGAGTTGGTGCGACCAGATTGCCGAATATTCGGCAATCTGCAGCCTGCGGGCAAGAAATCCCGCCCAGGCGTCGGCCACTCCGGTACCGGTATTCCAGGCGCGGAACATTGCGGTCACTGCGCTGCTCGATGCCGCATCGAGACCGGCCGCGTACTGCGTCAGAAAGGCTTCCATTTTGACCAGGTGAGCGCCTTCATCCTGCGGGTAGGCCTGCCAGACGAACGGTTTGCCGGCCCATTGCGCGCGCACGAACGAATCCTCGCCGCGCACGAAATTGATTGCGCAACGCCAGAGCAGACGGTCGTAGCCATCCTGCGTCAGGAAAGGAATCGGCTGGATGTACAGGTTGCCCCGTTGATGTGGCGCTGCGTCGCCCAACCAAAATTTGACCGCGGCCAGCGGCTTGCCGGGCGGCACGTAACAGCAAACGGGGCTGGCTGACCCGGCCAGGCTGTCGAGCAGCGCACCGACCGGTGCCGTTTCGTAGCAAAAAAGGCTGACTTCAAGCGTTCCCGGTGACGTCATCCGCGCAGTTTCAGCATCGCGGGTAGCCAGCAGGCCGGCCTCGCGCAGCAATCCGCCGCTGGCCGGCGTAAAGCCAGGGAAGTAGAAGTATTTGACCAGCGGCAGGGAAGGGTGGGGCGAGGCCATGCCGTGGCAATCGCCAGCCCAGCCTTCAGCCGTGAGGTATTCGAGGTTGATCCAGCAGGGTCTTGGGCTGCTCGTGGCCATCATCCGGATGTAAGCAGGCGGCAGTTCGCAGGCGAAGGCCTCGATTACCACCTCGGCGACCTGGTCGACCACAAAACTCTCCGTCCATTGCCAGATCTCCAGGCCGTCGCTGCGCTGTCGGGCCAGCGTACTGTCGACGCCCGGGCACAGCAACTTCAGCGAGCGCAAATCATCGACCCACAAGCGCACCATAATGCCGTGTTCGTTGGCCAGTTGCCGGGCCAGTCGCCAGCAAATGCCGATATCGCCAAAGTTGTCGATGACCCGGCAAAAGATGTCCCAATGTCGCTGCATGGGCGCCATGCTAACATCCCCGCCATGTCTGAATTCAGTGACCCCCGGGGCTGTACCGCCTGCTCCCGCCTTGCCGAACATCTTGCGTTCATCCGCCGCCGCGACCCGGATTGGCATGCGCTGCCTGTTCCCGCCTTCGGTTCGCTCGACGCTCGTCTCCTGGTCGTTGGCCTCGGCCCGGGGGAGCGGGGTGCCAACCGCACCGGCCGCCCATTCACCGGCGATGTCGCCGGTGAACTGCTTTATCCGGCCTTGCATCGCTATGGTTTTTCCAACCTTGCCGAGCCGCTGGCTGCTGACGGCTGGGCCAATCCCGCCCTGCGCCTGAACGACTGCCGCATTACCAACGCGGTGCGTTGCCTGCCCCCGGCGAACAAGCCGACCACGGCGGAAATCCGCCAGTGCAACGGGCATCTCACCGCGGAACTGGCGGCAATGAGCCGCCTCAAGGTAATCGTCGCCCTTGGCGCCATTGCCCACCAGGCGCTGCTCTGGGCCTACGGCCTCAAGCTGAAGGACCATCGCTTCGGACACAACGTGGCGCATCAGCTTCCGGATGGCCGGCTGCTCGTCGACAGTTACCACTGCAGCGGCTACAACTGGCGCACCGGCCGGCTTTCCCGTGAGAGCTTCGAAGCCGTTTTCGCCGGCGTCAAGGCCCATCTCGCCTAACTCGCGCCGCCATGGGCTTCGATGCAAAGGCTTTTCTGGCGACCCTGACCGAGCTGCCCGGTGTTTACCGGATGCTTGATGCCGGCGGTGCGGTACTCTATGTCGGCAAGGCCAAGAACCTGAAAAAGCGTGTCGCCTCGTATTTCAGGGACAACCTCGCCAGCCCGCGCATCGCGCACATGGTCAGCCAGATAGCCAGCATGGAAATCACCTCGACCCGCACCGAGGCCGAAGCGCTGTTGCTTGAAAACAACCTCATCAAGTCCCTCGCACCGCGCTACAACATCCTGTTCCGCGACGACAAATCCTATCCCTACATTGTGCTCACCCACGGCAAGTTTCCGCGTCTGGGTTTCTACCGGGGCAACCCTGACCGCAAGGCCGACTATTTCGGGCCCTATCCGTCCTCCTGGGCAGTGCGTGACAGCATTCATCTGTTGCAGAAGATGTTTCGCCTGCGTACGTGCGAGGACACGGTCTTTGCGAATCGTTCGCGTCCCTGCCTGCTATTCCAGATCAAACGGTGCAGTGGCCCGTGTGTCGGCCGCATCGCTCCCGAGGACTACGCCGGCGACGTTCAACTGGCGGCAATGTTCCTGCTCGGCAAGCAGCAGGAAGTCACCAAACGACTGAGCAAAGCGATGGAAGAGGCCTCCGGACGCCTGGCATTTGAGCAGGCGGCGATCTATCGCGACCAGATCCAGTCACTGCATCAGGTTCAGGAAAAACAGTTTGTTTCGAGCAGCAAGGGCGAGGATGTCGATATCGTCGTGGCGCTCAAGGAGATGGGACAACTGTGCGTCAACCTCGCGATGGTCCGCGGTGGCCGGCACCTCGGCGACCGGCCGCAGTTTCCGAGCAATGCCGGAGACTTCGCGCCCGCCGATGGCGTTGCCGCCTTTCTGCGCCAGCATTACGCCATGCACCCGGCACCGGCGCGTATCGTCGTTGCGCCGGTGCCGGCCGAAGAAGAGGGGAGTGATGTGGCAGGCACGCTGGCCGAACTGGCCGGCCGACCGGTACCGCTGGCGGAGGCTCGCTCCCCGTTGCAGCGCGCCTGGGCGGACATGGCGATCCAGAATGCACGGCTTGCAATCCTTGCCCGCAACCAGGCCACCGCCCGCCAGGAGCAGCGCCTGGCAGCCCTGCAGGACGCGCTTCAGTTGACCGATCCGGTGGCGCGCATCGAATGTTTCGACATCAGCCATACGCAGGGCGAGGCGACCGTCGCCTCCTGCGTGGTCTACGCCGGAAACGGCATGAAAAAATCCGATTACCGGCGCTACAACATTCGCGACATCCAGCCTGGCGATGATTACGCCGCCATGCGCCAGGCCGTCGCGCGCCGCTATGAAAAGGTCGCCGCCGGCGAGGGAACGGCGCCCGACCTGATCCTGATTGACGGTGGCAAAGGGCAGATCAGTTCGGCCTTTGCCGCGCTCGCAGATCTCGGACTGACGCACCTGCCGATGCTGGGTGTCGCCAAGGGCGAGGAACGCAAGCCCGGGCTGGAGACGCTAATATTTCCCGACGGCCGCGAACCACTGCACCTTCCGCCCGAACATGCGGCCCTCCACCTGATTCAGGAAATCCGCGACGAGGCACACCGCTTTGCCATTACCGGGCACCGCGCAAAGCGCGGCAAGGCACGCAAGACATCAACGCTGGAAAGCCTCCCCGGCATCGGGGCGGCTCGGCGCAAGGCCCTGGTTGCCCGCTTTGGCGGCTTGCCCGGGGTTCTCGCCGCCAGCCCGGAACAACTGGCCGAAGTCTCCGGCATCAGTCGGGAACTGGCGGAAAGAATCCACGCTGCATTACACTGAGCGAATGCCTCTCAATCTGCCCATTCTGCTGACCTGGTTACGGATCGTCGCCATCCCGCTGCTCATCGCCGTTTATTACCTGCCTGTTTCCTGGGCTACGCCGCATGAGCGCGATCTTGCTGCCACGGCGATCTTTCTCGCGGCAGCGGTTACCGATTGGGCGGATGGCTATCTGGCGCGCAAGTGGAATCAGACTTCGGCCTTCGGCGCCTTCCTTGACCCGGTTGCCGACAAACTGATGGTGGCCGCGGCGCTGATCGTGCTCGTTCAACTCGGCCGGGCTGATGCCATCGTCGCCACGATCATCATCGGGCGCGAGATCACCATCTCGGCGCTGCGCGAGTGGATGGCGAAGATCGGCGCCGCCAAGAGCGTCGCTGTCTCCATGCTGGGCAAGATCAAGACTTTTTCCCAGATGCTGGCCATACCGCTCCTGCTCTACTACATCCCGGTTTTCGGGCTGGATACACCCTGGCTGGGGAATTGCTTGGTCTGGATCTCCGCATTGCTAACGCTCTGGTCCATGGGGTATTACCTGCGCATGGCCTGGCCGGAAATCGTCAAGCGCACTGCGGGAAACTAGACCCGGATTGAATGTTGACATTCCCTCTGCAGCGCCTATAATGCGCGCTCTGTTCAGGGCGGCAGTAGCTCAGTTGGTAGAGCGCAACCTTGCCAAGGTTGAGGTCGAGAGTTCGAGACTCTTCTGCCGCTCCAGTTTTTTTGGGGAAAGCGCCGCTTTCCCTTTTTAGTTGGTCTGGATCGATTTCCAGCAAGGCGCGATAGCAAAGCGGTTATGCACCGGATTGCAAATCCGTGTAGGTCGGTTCGACTCCGGCTCGCGCCTCCATTCCCCCGCTTGCAAGAATATTCAATGCCTGTTGCCGTTGGGCAGTGCAGCATGGTGCTGCCCGTCCGGGATCATGCCGGGATCATGCTTGTGAGCGACAAACAGGATAATCCGCTTCACATCAGGCGTTAAATCCAATAAAATTCGCCGCCTGCACGAGATTGGTCGGGCGGGTGACGGAGGTTGCGAAGTGGAAGGCTGGAAGACAAGCCGGTCGCAGCCCCTGAAGTTTGCGGCAGTAGCTCAGTTGGTAGAGCGCAACCTTGCCAAGGTTGAGGTCGAGAGTTCGAGACTCTTCTGCCGCTCCATATTCAAAGGGGAAAGCGCTGGGCGTTTTCCCCTTTTCACTTCTGCCGAGCGCAATCATCGGCAGGCAGCCCGGGTGGTGAAATTGGTAGACACAAGAGACTTAAAATCTCTCGGCCTCTGGCTGTACGGGTTCGATTCCCGTCCCGGGCACCAAAAGCGTAGACGATGATCATTTACGACCTCGCTTGTGACAACGAGCACCGATTTGAAGGCTGGTTCCGCAGCGCCGATGATTTCGCCGCCCAGCAGGAACGTCAACTGGTCAGTTGCCCGCATTGCGACAGCAGCGACGTGCGCCGCGTGCCATCAGCGGTATCCATTTCCACACACCCGTCCGCACCCGCCGAAAAACAGCCGACGCAGCGATCTGGCGGCACGGGCACCGCGCTCCTGCCGGCCGGAACCGAGGTGATGGCGATGTACCGGCAATTTGTGCAGGCGATGTTCGACAGCAGCGAAGATGTCGGCAGCGCGTTTGCCGATACGGCGCGCAAGATCCACAATCAGGAAGCGCCGGAACGCCCCATCCGTGGTCATGCCACCGACGAAGAATGCGATGCCCTGCGTGACGAAGGGATTCCGGTTCTGCGCCTGCCGAGTGTCAAGAAAGAGGATCTGAACTGATCCACTCCCGGATCTGCCGGTAGACACGAACATCGTTCAATAACCCCATGTGGCTTGCCTTGCCGAGCCGCGCGCTCTGCACATCACCCTCGATTTCATGGGTAGTCGCGCTGCCCGGGCCGACCAGTCCATCGCCAAGGATTTCGCCGAGGGGGTGCTCGCTCTCTTCCAGAAGACTGGCGCCGAGAAATCGGAAAGCAATGTGGGCGTGGGCCGGTTGACTGCGCGGCGCCCCCGGGCCGCGCCGCAGATCCTTGATTCCCTGGCTGCGCGTTGCGGCAATCTTGCCCAGCGGCGCCGTGACTGCGAAACGGTTTAACACCGAGGTCGCCAGTTCTCCGAGTCGCTCGACGGGGGAGCCCAGGTAAGGCGAGCCCAGGCAAATCACCATGCGCGTGGAGAAGGGCCATTGCAGCGTGGATTCTGCCGCGTGTTCACATGCGCCGAGTGCGATCAGCCCGCCCATGCTGTGGCCGATGATGAGCATCTCGGCGGGCTTGTTCGGCCAGGCCTGAATCAATTTTTCGAGCAGACCGGCGAGTTGCACGCTGTTTTCCGCAATTGAAACGCCCGTGTTGTAACGCAGGTATACCGGTGTGTAAGCGAAATCGGCCTGCAACTGCCGACCAAAATCGACTCCGGATGGCGCGGCGGATTTGCCGGAAACCCACGTACGCTCGTCACAGCCGAGTCCGTGAATGAGCAGGCACAGGCGCGTGCCGGCCTCCGGCAATGCGCTGCGCAACGCATCGGGAGTGAGCGCGAGCGGCGCGCCGTTGGCATGCAACGACATCGTGATTGCCAGGCGATTGTTACTGTTCGCAAGATGATCGCCAAAGGCGCCGTTCAGCGCGGCGAGCAGGGCGCTGGCGCGACGCCCCGGGGGGGCGGCCGGCCGGGAATCCGCCACATGCCGTTCAAGCATTCCGGCTGCCTTGAGCAAACCGCCGGCACCGCGGTGAACAGCCGCGTAGACCCCGTTTGAAATGGCGTCATGGGCGCTCTGCACCAGGCGCGCTGGTCCCGAGATGACGGGAATGCGGCGCAGGACGTTGAATGACTTTCCGGCAATGACATCGTGCATCTCCTGGACACGTCGCGTCGTTTCCTGAACTGCGGTCTTCGCCGCTTCGCTGTAGCCATCCTTTGGCGATTGCGAACCGGCTTTCCTTTTGCGTGATGGCATGGTGCCCATTTAGTAAATTTGATGAGGTGATTGATTACAACATCTAAGCACAGAAGCGAATTGTCTGCACGGCGGAACTTGGCCAAATTGCCGGCCGGGGTGCCCGGATCATGGATTTGATTTGCATATACGAACAACGTCCTAGGGGTGCGGGGAACACGGTGTTAACCTTCGTCTGCGCTGATTGCCGCGAGGTTTTCGGCGCTGTCTCTCTCCATCGCGCTTGCGCATTTTCAGCCGCCACCTCGTGTGGCGGTTTTTTTATATGCATCGCAGCAATCAGTATTTTCCCTCTGGCGCCGCCTTGGCAACAATGGCGGCCAGACAGCTTTGCTGCCCAATCAACTTTCGAGGCCGGACATGACCATTCAATCAATCAACGCACGCAACCAGTTCAAGGGAAAGATCAAGGAAATCATCGAGGGGCCGGTGGTCTCGGAAGTGGATGTCGAGACGCCTTTCGGCATCGTGACCTCGGTCATCACCTCGCGATCTGTCCGCGAACTGCAGCTCAAGCCCGGCGTCGAGGTGCTGGCCTTGGTCAAGGCGACCGAGGTGTCGATCGCCAAGCTGTAAGCGCCCGAGGTCACCAGTCAGGCAAGGAGTAAACAAAAATGAGCACTCATAGCGGCTTTGTGCATCGGTCGTGGAACAGCTTTCTGCCCTGGATGGTGCCGATTGGCATCCTCCTCGCGTGGGAAGCTTCGGCCCGTCTGGGCTGGCTGTCGGTGCGCATCCTGCCGGAGCCGCTCGCCGTGATCAAGGCGGGGGTGAGACTGGCCGCCTCCGGCGAACTCTGGGAGCACGTCAAGGTGAGCGCGCTGCGAGCATTGTCAGGCTTCGCCATCGGCGGCGGACTGGGGCTGGTGCTGGGGTTGCTGACCGGGTCATTCCGCAAGGTCGAGATCGCGCTCGATACGACGCTGCAGATGATCCGCAACATCCCGCCGCTGGCCCTGATTCCGCTGGTCATTCTGTGGTTCGGCATCGACGAGGCCGCCAAACTGTTCCTGATCTCGCTCGGGGTCTTTTTTGCGGTCTATATCAATACCTTCCACGGTATCCGCTCGGTCGACCCGGCATTGATCGAGATGGGGAAAAGCTACGAGCTGTCTGTCTGGGCGCTCTATCGGGAGGTAATCCTGCCCGGTGCGCTTTCGTCCATCCTGGTCGGCGTGCGTTATGCGCTCGGGTTCATGTGGGTGATCCTGATCGTTGCCGAGACGATTTCCGCGCAGTCGGGAATCGGCTACATGACGATGAATGCCCGGGAATTCCTGCAGACCGATGTCGTTCTGCTTGGCATCCTGCTCTATGCCTTGCTCGGCAAGTTGGCCGATGTTGCTGCGCGCCTGCTGGAGCGGCGCTGGCTCAAATGGAATACTGCTTACGGGAGCGGCGCATGAATATCGATACTTCGGAACTGAACCGGGTCAAGGCGGCTACCCGTGACGCGCCGGGCTTGCGAATCGGCATCAGTCAGCTCATCAAGCGCTTCGGTGAGCGCCAGGTGCTGCATGGTCTGGACCTGCAAATCGACAGCGGCCAGTTCGTCGCCATCGTCGGGCGAAGCGGTTGCGGCAAGAGTACCTTGCTGCGCCTGCTGGCCGGTCTCGACGAGACCTCGGCTGGCAACATCCTGCTCGACGGCCAGGGGGAGCGCGACCTGATCGGCGACGTACGCATGATGTTCCAGGATGCGCGGTTGCTGCCGTGGCGCACGGTCATCCAGAACGTGGCCCTCGGTCTGGCGGGGCCGAAAACGGAAATCCGCGAACGGGCACTCGCCGTGCTCGCCCAGGTCGGCCTGGCCGACCGCGCCGACGACTGGCCAAACCGCCTGTCGGGCGGGCAACGCCAACGGGTGGCACTGGCCCGGGCGCTGATTCACCGGCCGCGCCTGCTGTTGCTCGACGAGCCGCTGGGGGCGCTCGACGCGCTGACCCGGATCGAGATGCAGCGCCTGATCGAACAGCTCTGGCGGCAGCACCAATTCACTGCCGTTCTGGTCACCCACGACGTGTCCGAGGCGGTGGCCCTGGCCGACCGTATCCTGCTGATCGAGGACGGGCGGATCACGCTGGATGAAACAGTACATCTGGCCCGCCCGCGCGAACACGGCGAGGCGCAGTTCGCCCGCCTGGAGAGCCGGGTTCTGAAGCGCCTGATGACGATCGAAGCGATCAACAGTCGCAACCAGATTCGCGGAAAAGTGACCGGAATCCAGGTTGACCGCGTCCTTTCGGAAGTGCAGATACTGACCGCGGCCGGTGTAATTGCCGCGACCGTGTTGACCCGCTCGCTAACCGAGCAGCCGCTTGAACTGGGTGCCGATGTTCTGGCAACCTTCAAATCCAACGAGGTCATCCTGGCGACGACGGCCACCTGAGCGACACGACCTGATCAAACAAAATGGCAAGGTTGACCCTTGCCATTTTCTTGCCCGGCCGAACGGCCGCGCGCGCAACCTGTCAGGCGGCAGTCCGGATGCGCAGCGAGTTGCTGGCGCTCGCCACGGGAACGGCGTGGAGCAGGTGGCGTAGCGGTGCGTGCGCTTGCAGCAGATCGATGTTACCGGCCCATGCACCCTTGCGCATCGCCGCCGTGTCGACGCCTTCGACCAGCACCTGGGCCGGCAGTTTGTACAGGGCTTCGATGATGCGCTTGAGCGGACGGGCCGACGAGAGCAGCAGGCCGTCGAGTTTGACAATGTCGGGCCGCAGTTCGCGGAGTATCGCGAAATCGATCTGGCGGCGGCCAAAATGGCTGATGGCAATGCCATAGCCGCGCGAACGGTAGCTGGCGACTGCCCTGACCAGATGGGGGATGTCTTCGACGCCCTCGATGTCGACTTCCAGCGTGATCTGTTCCGGGAACAGGCCGCAGGGGCGCAGGATTTCCTCGAAGGCCAGGCCGTGATCGGCCGGAACGCTCATCACGTGACGCGCATGAACCTGCAGCAGCAGGTTGCCACGCGCCGGTCGCGTCAGGTAGTTGAGGGCGTGCAGAGTGCGTACCAGGCGGTCGAGATAGACGAACTCGGCGTCGTCGGTCGGCAGTACGAAGACCGCCTCAGGCGCGATCGGATGCCGGTTGGAGAGACCGAAAGCCTGCAGGGATGCTGCGTGGCCGTGCGTCTTGCCACTTTGCGTCTCGACGATGGGCAGAAACTGCGACTCCAGCCGGATGTTTGCGTAATGCAGGAATACCCGGCCGTCTACCGCAACGAACGGCTGATCCAGCCCCGAGCGGGCGTAGTGGCCAGGCAGCGAGCCGGAAGGCGAGTAGAGCGTTCTGATCAGGTCGCTGAGGGGCATGAAGGGTCTCCTTGATATTCGCTCCAGGGGTTAAATGGAGTCTTTGACGGAAGTGAACTGGTGCCGCAATTTGCGCAGGCGAGCAATTTAAGCCGTCTATCAATCCATTGAAACGAATCAATTTTTTTTGATTTTATTCAGCGCGTTTTATATTGATATGAAAGATATGTCGTTTCAGTCTTCCGTCTCCGGGCGGTAGTGTCGCAGGCATTTCGCCGTCCGCCGGAAAAATCTCCGGAGCATCAGCAGGAATCACATGATTATCGACTGGACAAATTTCACGCCGTGGACTGCCTTGGCCGGGGGCGCCTTGATCGGACTGGCAGCCGCGTTGCTGTTTCTTGCACTTGGCCGGATCGCCGGCATCAGCGGCATTCTCGGCAGCCTGCTCGAGGAGCGGTCGGCAGAAGCGGGGTGGCGCGTGGCCTTCCTGATCGGCCTGCTGGTCGCGCCCGGCGTATGGGCCACGGTTTCTCCGGGCGGCCTGCCGCTCCCTGCGCACACGGTCGATTCGCCGCGCAGCTGGGCAATCCTCACCGTCGCCGGCTTGTTGGTGGGTTTTGGAACCCGTCTGGCCAACGGGTGTACCAGCGGGCACGGCGTGTGCGGGCTGGCCAGATTCTCAACGCGCTCTCTGGTCGCCGTCCTGTGTTTCATGGGCAGTGGCATGGCGACCGTTTTCGTTACGCGGCATTTGACCGGAGTCTGAGATAGCCCTGTTGATTTCCCTGCTCCTCGGTTTGACCTTCGGCTTCGGCCTGATTCTTGCCGGCATGAGCGACCCGGCAAAAGTGCTGGCCTTTCTCGATATTGCCGGCAACTGGGACCCGTCGCTCGCGCTGGTGATGGGTGGCGCGATCGGCGTGGCGGCACCGGCCTATGCGCTGGCGCGCCGCCGCAATAACACCTGGCTGGGCAAGCCATTCCCGTCCGCGACAGTTGTTCGGCCCGATGCGCCGCTGCTTGCCGGCAGCGCGTTGTTCGGCATCGGCTGGGGCCTTTCGGGATTCTGCCCCGGCCCGGCGCTGGTTGGCCTGGGCGCTGGCTACCTGCCTGCAATCGTGTTCGTGATTGCGATGGCGATAGGCATGGGGACCAACACGTGGCTTCCGGTCAGGCGGCTGCGGCGATTCGCGGTGTCGCAGGAAGAGGCATGAACTGAACAAAAAAAGCCCCGGAAAATTTACGGGGTTTTTTGCGGTTGACCGTGCATCAGACTCAAGCAGCTTTCTTCTTTGCCGGGGTGTTCGTGGTCGCACTCACTGCGCGCACCGTAGCACTGGTCGCCGCGTCGACGCTCGCTTCGGTGATGCTGGCCACCTGGCGCGCTGCCTTGTTGGCGTTGTCGAAAGCGGAGTTGGCTGCCGAGATGGCCGACTTGACGGCAGCCACCGCGACCTGGGAGCCGGTCGGGGCGCTCTTGGCGTAGGTGTCGAGCAGGCTGGCGACCGATTTGTTGAATTCCGACTGGAGTGCTTCCAGACGCTTGACCAGTTGCTCCTGCGCTTCCGACGAGATTTCGTAAACGTTTCGCGCGTAGGCGATGGACTTCTCGAACTGCGGCTGGACGAGCCCGCTCTGAAGCGCCAGCGCTTCCTGCAGGTCCTTGGCGCCGAGCAGGCGCTTGGCGCTGGAAATCTGATCTTCGAGGGTGGCACGGCCCGAAGCAATGTTGAGGCTGGCAAGTTTCTCCGCGCTGTCCAGGGCACTGTTGTAAACCGAGAGCAGGGTGTCGAACGCCGCCTGGTTGGCAGCAACTACCTGTTCCGGCGATGAAGGAAGGGAAAAGGCCATGGTGTTCTCCTGTGGATTGAAGTTTCGCTAAAAGTTGATGCTGCGCCGAGTGAATTGCTGCACTGCAACGTGAATGCAGAATATCGACGGCGCGCTCCTTGTTTCAAGCAATTTTTGTGTATATCCATCCAAGCGGGAGGCTTCGCTGCATATGCCGTTCCCGCCAGGCGCGCCTTATTTGCTTGGCAGGCGCGGCGCTATATCGATTGCAGGATTAATTGGTTCGTCGCTGGCGGGTGGCTGTTTAGAGTGGGTTGGCGAGCCAGTGCCCACTCGCGAAAAATTCATTCAAGGAGTCCATCCATGTCCAAGCTTGAAAATGCTGTCCCCGGTTACAAGAAGTTGATTGTCGAACCCTACACGCCAAATATCGGTGCGCTGATCCACGATTTCGATCTGGCGGATATCCGTGACGAAAATGTCCGTGACGAAAATGTCCGTGGCGAACTGCGCAAGGCGCTGGTCGAGTTCCAGGTGCTGTTCTTCCGCAAGCAGCAGTTGACCCCCGAGCAACAGATCGCCGTCGCCCGTGTCTTCGGCGACCCGGACAAGGCCAAGGCCTTCTTCCCGCGCCACGCGACAGAAAAGCTGATCGAAGTGCTGGAAACGCGCCCGGTCGCTCACCGCTACGGCACCGACCAGTGGCACGCCGACATCACCTTCTCGGCCAATCCGCCGACCGGCACCGTCCTCTATTCGCACGTGATTCCACCGTCCGGCGGCGACACGCTGTGGGCCAGCGCGACCGCGGTCTTTGACTCCCTGCCCAGATCGCTACAGGTGTATCTGGAAGAACTGGAAGCGGTTCACAGCTTCGAACACAGTGGCTGGCCCAACTATTTCGCCCAGCTGGAGAATGGTGAAGCGATTTATCGTCAGGCGCGCGCCGACCACCTGCCGGTGGTTCACCCGGTCATCCGCACGCATCCGGTCACCGGCAGGAAACTGGTCTATGTGAATCCCAATTTCACCGAACGCATCAAGGGGCTGTCGCGCCAGCAAAGCGATGCGCTGCTGGCCTTCATCTTCGCCCAGTTCCAGCGACCGGAATTCCAGGCCCGCCTGCGCTGGGAGACGAACACCGTCGCCATCTGGGACAACCGCGCCACGGTGCATTACGCCACGGCAGATTACGACAACCAGCACCGCCTGCTGCACCGTGTCACCTTCGGCGAAGACCATGGCTTCTGACAGGAGAATCCGCATGTATCGATCCAGCTCAATCACTTCCCGGCTGCGCCAGGGCGTCAAGGTCGTTGCGCAAACCGCAACCGCCGTGGCGCTGGCAAGCGGCATTCTCGCCACGCCGGCTTACGCGCAAGCCACGCCGGACAATCTCAAGGAGCTGCGCATCGGCTACCAGAAGTACGGCACGCTGGTCATCCTCAAGGCAGGCGGCACGCTGGACAAGCGGCTCGCCGAGAAGGGTATCGCGGTCAAGTGGACCGAGTTCCCGTTCGGCCCGCCCTTGCTCGAGGCGATCAACGTCGGCAGCATCGATGTCGGCACGGTCGGCGAGTCGCCGCCGGTTTTCTCGCAGGCGGCCGGGGCTGACCTGGTCTATGTCGGCAACGAACCCCCGGCGCCCTCGGCCGAGGCGCTGCTGGTGCCCAAGGATTCGCCGATCAGGAGCGTCGCCGAGCTGAAGGGCAAGCGGGTTGCGGTCGCCAAAGGCTCCAACGCTAACTACCTGCTGGTCAAGCTGCTGGAAAACGCCGGCCTCAAGTATTCCGACGTCGAGGTGGTCTACCTGGCGCCGGCCGATGCCCGGGCTGCTTTCGAGAGCGGTCGCGTGGCGGCATGGTCGATTTGGGACCCGTTCCTCGCCGCCGCCGAAAAGCAGTTGAGCGCCCGCGTGCTGGCTGACGGCAAGGGTGCGGTGGCCAACCACCAGTTTTACCTGGCGGCCCGTTCCTTTGCCGAGAAGCATCCGGAGGTCGTCCATGTCCTGATCGAGGAACTCGACAAGATCGACCAGTGGGGCAAGCAGAATCCGAAGGAGGTCGCCAGGTTCCTGGCGCCGCAAATCGGCATCGAGGAGCCCATTGTCGAGGTTGCCGCCCTGCGTTACAGCTACGGTGTCAAACCGGTCACTGCCGAGGTCCTGTCGGCGCAGCAGAAAATCGCCGACAAGTTCTTCGAGCTGAAGCTGGTGCCAAAGCAGGTGCGCGTCGCCGATGCGGCGTGGAATGGCGGCAAGAAGAACTGACCGCGCAAGTGGATGAAGAAAGCCCCCATTCCCGGATCCCGGGAATGGGGGCTTCACGCCTTGCCAATAGCGGAATCGGGCTATTCCGGCGCCTCCCAGGGTGGAAGCGGCTCGAACAGGCTTTCCAGCTCGGCGAGAAATGCTCTGACCTTCGGAGCCCGTACCCGGCTAGGCGTATAGCAGGCATACAGATGCGGCCCGAAACTGCTGATCGGCGCGAAATCTGCCAGGGTTGCCTTCAGCCTGCCTCGCGCCAGGTCACCATGGCACAGATAGGTCGGCAGGATCGCCAGCCCGTGTCCGGCAAGGACGGCGTCGTGCACGCAGTCAACATTATTGAAGCGGAATTTGCTGTTGACCGGGACCGTGAATTCCTCGCCGTTGGCATCGGCCAGGCGCCAGATGCCGCTGCCCTCGGCGAGCAGGTAACTGAAACATTGATGGCGGGAAAGATCGTGCGGTGATGACGGCTCGCCGTGTTCTGCGAAATAGGCCGGCGACCCGCAAATGACCCGCTTGAGCTGGACGAGTTTGCGCGCTACCGCATCTTCGGGCGGCGCCCTGGTCAGGCGCAGGGCGAGATCGATGTGATCGTCGACAAGATCGACCAGTTGATCGGTGAGCACCAGTTCGCAGTCGAGTTCGGGATATTTGGCGACGAGCCGCGGAAGTAGTGGGGCAATGTACAGGCGCCCGAAAGTGATCGAGGCGCTGATCCGCAAGACGCCGCGCGGCGCATCCCCCAGGTTGCGGACCGCGACTTCGGTGCTGTGAACGGCTTCGAGAGCCCGTAGCGCGTGCTGATGAAAGACTTCGCCGGAAGGGGTCAGGCTGAGCTTGCGCGTCGAGCGCTCGAAAAGGCGAACCCCGAAGGCGCGCTCCAGCTCGCCGACCTGCTTGCTGACTTGCGCCCGCGTGCAGTCGAGCCGGCGGGCTGCGGCAGCCATACTGCCCGTTTCGACGACCTTGACGAAACTATCCCAAGTGCTGAGCCATGACATTTGTCAATGATCCGTTGACGTAACGACGCGGATTATGGGCTATTTGCGAATCAGTTTGGCAACTATAGTGCGGGCACCACCACGACGACGATTCATCCTTCCGGAAAGCCTTTCATGCTGCGTTCCCTGAGCCGCCCCGACATTCTGGTCACGACCCTCGCTGCTGCCGGGATCCTGATGGTGACCATGGGCGCGCGCCAGTCGCTCGGGCTGTTCATCGGCCCGCTGGATGCCACGACCGGGCTCGGCATCGCCACCATCAGCCTGGCGCTGGCCATCGGACAATTCACCTGGGGCGCGATCCAGCCGGTCGCCGGGGCCATGGCCGACCGCTACGGGCCGCGTGCGGTACTCATCGGCGGCCTACTGATTCTCGCCCTGGGCAGCGCGATCACGCCGTTCATGGGCTCGGGATTCGGCTTGATCGTCTCGCTCGGCCTGCTGTCGGCGATGGGGGCAGGGGCCGGCAGCTTTTCCGTACTGATCGGCGCGGCGGCCCAGCGTCTGCCCATCGAGGCGCGCGGCTCGGCTTCCGGCGTCATCAACGCCGGCGGCTCGTTCGGCCAGTTTGTCTTTGCGCCGATCCTGCAAAAGCTGATCCAGTCGATCGGCTGGATGGGCGCCATGTGGGCGATGGCGCTGATGACGCTGGCGGCATTGCCGCTGGTCGGCAAACTGACCAAGCAGCAGGTGACGCCGGTCAGGCATGCCGAACACGATTCCGGCGTAATGCACGCGATCGGCAGCGCCATGCAGGACCGCAGCTATCTGCTGCTGCATCTCGGCTTTTTCACCTGCGGCTTTCATATCGCCTTCCTGGTGACCCATCTGCCGGGTGAAGTCAATCTGTGCGGCCTGCCGCCCTCGGTGGCCAGCTGGTCGCTGGCCATCATCGGGCTGGCCAACATCTTCGGCAGCCTGTATGCCGGCTCGTGCATTTCGCGCTATCGCAGCAAGTACGTGCTGGCGGCGATGTACGCTTCGCGCGCCGTGCTGATCGGCCTCTATCTCCTGATGCCGCGCACCGAGCTGACCTTCTACCTGTTTGCCGCCGGGCTGGGATTTACCTGGCTGGCGACCGTGCCGCCGACGGCGGCCATCGTCGGCAAGCTGTTCGGTATCCGCTATCTGGCGACCCTGTTCGGACTGACCTTGCTCAGCCACCAGATCGGCGGTTTTCTCGGTGCCTGGCTGGGCGGCCTGGCGATTACCCGCTTCGGCGACTTCACCTGGATGTGGTACGCCGACATGGCCCTTGCTGCCGGCGCTGCCCTCGTCAACCTGCCGATCCGCGAAGCGCCGGTGGCCAGGCCGCTGGCGCCCGCCTGATTTCCACAATCTACTGAATGGAGAGCACGCCATGAGCCTGCTGCGCCCCGAAATATCGATCGAAGCACTCAACGAGCAGGGCAGCGAATACCTGCCGGGCTATCTGGGCATCGAGATCGTCAAACTGGCGCCGGAGTCGCTGAGCAGCCGGATGCCGGTGAAAAAGCTGCATTTCGCGCCCAACGATTTCCTCCATGCGGCAAGCATCGTGGCCCTCGCCGACACCTCGTGCGGCTACGCGACGATTGCCCACCTGCCGGCGGGGGCGCAGTCGTTTACCACGATCGAACTCAAGAGCAATCACCTGGGTACCGTCAGGGAGGGCAGCATCACCTGTGTTGCCACGGCGCAGCATCTGGGGCGCAATACCCAGGTCTGGGATGCCGTGGTGAGCGACGAGGCAAGCGGGCGCAAGCTGGCGCTGTTTCGCTGCACACAGATGATCCTGTGGCCGCGTGCCTGAACCGGCTTGCCTGAATTCCGCCGGGATCAGGGCTTGAGATAGGCAGCCTTGTCCTCGGTTTGCAGACGGGCGATTTCGGCGACACCCGACGGCACGACCGTGGCGCTGGCGTCCACCGCGTCGTCCCCAAGATTGCGGCCCTTCAGCGTATTGCGGCAAACCTTGAAGTGCACGCCCTGGGCGGCCAGCGGCTTGAGCTTGCCGGCATACGGTGCGCCGCCCGCATCGCCGGCATCCTTGAGCAGGAAGTCGATGCCGCGCCCATGGCTGACTACATGGATGCGCGTGTCCGGCGCGGCGGCCAGGTGGTTGCGCACATTGACGAGCAGGGCTGAGGCGTTGGTGCTGTCGTTGATGTGATAGACGACGGTGTCGCCGGCGGCGTGGGCGAATCCGGCGAGCGCGAGGGCGGCGATCGCCAGGGTGCGGCGCAGCCACGGTGTGATGTTCAATTCGGGTATCTCCGGAAAGAATCATTGCCGGTTGCGGTCAACCGGCAAAAAGGGGCGAAATCCTGATCAGCGGGCGGCGAGGGTCGCGTCCTTGCCCTTGATCGACTTGGGAATCAGCTTCAGTTCGTAGAAGGTGTCGCCGAGCTTTTGCTGCGCATCGATGACCGGATCGCTGATCGGCTTGACGACATTGCTGTAGTTGCGGATCGTCTGTTCGACGATCGCCGGGTCAACCCCTTGCAGCGGCGCGATCCGGGCGGCGGCGGCCGGGTGGTTCTGGTTGATCTGCTGGCCAGTCTGCTGCAGCACGGCGAACACCTCCCTGATCACCTCCGGGCGCTTGCTGGCGAAATCACGCTCGGCCAGGAAGAAGGCGTAATTGTTGACGACGCCGGTGCCGTCGGCCAGGACGCGCGCACCAATCTGCTGTTGGGCGGCAGCGGTGAACGGATCCCAGATCACCCACGCATCGATGCTGCCGCGCTCGAAGGCGGCACGGGCGTCGGCCGGCGGGATGAAGACGGGCTGGATGTCGGTGTATTTCAGGCCGTGCTTTTCGAGCAGCTTGACCAGCAGGTAATGCACGTTCGAACCCTTGTTCAGCCCGACCTTCTTGCCCTTGAGGTCGGCGACGCTGCGGATCGGCGAATCCTTCTGCACGATCAGTGCTTCGGCCCGCGGCGCCGGCTCCTCATGGCCGACATAGACGAAGTTCGCACCGGCGGCCTGGGCGAAGATCGGCGGTGCTTCGCCGACGTAGCCGAAGTCGATGGCGCCGACGTTCAAGCCTTCGAGCAGTTGCGGCCCGGCCGGGAACTCGACCCATTTGACATCGATGCCGAGCGGGGCCAGGCGCTTCTCCAGCGTCCCTTCCGCCTTGAGCAGGGTGAGTAGGCTGGCCGATTTCTGGAAGCCGATGCGCAGCAATTTCGGGTTGTATTCGGCGTGGACCGCAGATGACAGGGAAATGACCGAGAGGCCGAGGGCGATGCCAAGCACCTTCTTGAGGAACTGACGTTTCATGGGATTTCCTGAATGTAGTTTGGGGTGCCGAGAGTTTCGATGAATGCCGGGCAGGCAATAAATACGTATTCCTGCATTCGATATGCATTCACCGAGGAATATGTAACTGGCTTTTTCTTCGTTCGGCGCGAACTTCCGGCTTGCTAACTTTCACCCACTGACCGGCCGCCGCCGGCTTTCTCGATGAACAGCAGCCTGGAGAAGAAAAGCATGGGCCTCGTCACCAAACTGATTTCCTCAATCAAGTCTTCGGTCAGCAAGCAATTGCCGGAGCCAAATTCAAGCCAAGGGAGTGCCACAGTGAGTGACAACGCCGACAACAAGCGCAATTACCGTTACGAAACCCTGCAAGTCCATGCCGGCCAGTCGCCGGCGCCGGGCACCAATGCCCGCGCAGTGCCGATCTATCAGACCACCTCGTATACCTTCGACAGCGCCGATCATGGCGCCAAGCTGTTCGCGCTGAAGGAATTCGGGAATATTTATACGCGGATCATGAATCCGACCACCGACGTTTTCGAGCAGCGCATCGCCGCGCTCGAAGGCGGCGTCGCGGCGGTCGCCACCAGTTCCGGCCAGGCGGCGCAGTTCCTGGCCATCACCACCATCGCCCAGGCTGGCGACAACATCGTGGCCAGCAGCCACCTTTACGGCGGCACCTACAACCAGTTCAAGGTCGCGCTGCCGCGCCTGGGGATCGCCGTCAAGTTCGTCGACGGCGATCAGCCAGAAGCCTTCCGTGCCGCCATCGATGCCAATACCAAGGCGATCTACGTCGAAACCATCGGCAACCCGAGCTTCTCGGTGCCCGATTTCGAAGCGATTGCCACCATCGCCCACGAAAACGGCATCCCGCTGGTGGTCGACAACACCTTCGGCGCTGGCGGCTACATCGCGCAGCCGATCGATCACGGCGCCGACATCATCGTCGAATCCGCCACCAAGTGGATCGGCGGCCACGGCACCTCGGTCGGCGGCGTCGTCATTGATGCCGGCAAATTCAACTGGGGCAATGGCAAGTTCCCGCTGTTCACCGACCCGGCGCCCGGCTACCACGGCCTCAATTTCTGGGAAGTGTTCGGCAGCGGCGGCCCCTTCGGCAACATCGCCTTCGCCATCCGCGCCCGCGTCGAAGGCCTGCGGGACTTCGGCCCCAGCCTCTCGCCGTTCAACGCCTTCCAACTGATCCAGGGTGTTGAAACCCTGTCGCTGCGCGTCCAGCGCCATGTCGACAATGCGCTCGAACTGGCCCGCTGGCTGAAGGCGCATCCGCAGGTGGCGTGGGTCGAATACAACGGCCTCGAAGACAGCCCCTACCATGCCAAGGCGAAGAAGTATCTACGCAACGGCTTCGGCGCGGTGCTGAATTTCGGCATAAAAGGCGGGTCGACCGCAGCCCAGCGCTTCATCGACAGCGTCGAACTTGCCAGCCACCTGGCGAACGTCGGCGACGCCAAGACGCTGGTCATCCACCCGGCGTCGACGACGCACCAGCAGCTTTCAGAAGCTGAGCAGAAGAGTGCCGGCGTGCGTTCCGACCTGGTGCGCGTGTCGGTCGGCATCGAGCATATCGATGACATCAAGGCTGACTTCGAACACGCCTTGCGCCGCTCGGCCCTCGAAGCGGCTGCATGACGGCATTCCGGCTCTCGGAAAAGACCCGGTGGCTGGCCCTCGGCCAGCCGCTGGTCCTGGAGTCGGGCGCCGAGTTGCCGGGTGTCGAGATCGCCTACCGCAGCTGGGGCCAGCTCAACGCCGCGGGCGACAATGCGGTGATCGTCTGCCATGCGCTGACCGGTTCGGCCGATGCCGATGCCTGGTGGGGCGCGTTGTTCGGGCCGGGCCGGACGCTCGATCCGGACAAGCATTTCATCGTCTGCAGCAATGTGCTCGGCGGCTGCTACGGGACCACCGGGCCAGCCAGCGTCGCGCCCGATGGCCGCCTGTGGGGCGCGCGTTTTCCGCAGGTCACGGTGCGCGACCAGGTGCGCCTGCAGATGGCGCTGGCCGACCGGCTGGGCATTCGCGGCATCCGCTTCGTCATCGGCGGCTCGCTCGGCGGGCTGCAGGCGCTGGAGTGGGCCTTGCTCGATCCAGAGCGGGTCGGCGCGGTGGTCAGCATCGCCGCCAGCGGGCGCCATTCGGCCTGGTGCGCGGCGTGGAGCGAGGCGCAGCGGCTGGCGCTCGCCGCCGATCCGAAATTCCGCGCCGGGCATTACGACCCGGCCGACCCGCCGCGAGCCGGCCTGGCGGCGGCGCGGGCGATCGCCATGGTCAGCTATCGCAGCCCCGGCTCGCTGGGCAAGCGCTTCGGGCGCGCCTCGGGGCAGGAGGTTTTCGCCGTGCGCGCGACGTCCCCCGACGAGCCCGCCGTGCGCGGCTGGTTGCGCCATCACGGCAAGTCGCTGGTCGAGCGCTTCGACGCCAACAGCTATCTGGCGCTGATCGACGCCATGGATACCCACGATCTCGGACACCAGCGCGGCAGCTATGAACGCGTGCTGGGCCGGGTCCGGCAGCCGGTCCTGGTCGGCTCGATCACCAGCGATGCGCTGTATGTTGCGGTCGACCAGCAGGATCTGGCCTTTTTGCTGCCGCACGGCGAGTTTTTCGAGATCGACTCCGAACACGGACACGATGGCTACCTGATCGATGTGGCGGGCTTCGAGCCGCAGATCCGCCACTTCGTCGATGGCCTCGACGATGCCGGGCCGGGCTGCGACAGGGCGCAGCCGGTCGTCGAGCTGGTGCGGGAATTCGCTCCCTAACCCGCAGGGCGCTACGCAAAAAATGCTTATGGCCACGCCACTTATGTCCTTCAAATAATTGCGTCGTTTCCGGCGCGGCGGCCAGCCTTTAGATTTTCAGCATTGACATCGTGGAGGACGCATCATGGCAGCGCTGATCGTTGGAGGTGACCGGGTCGGGCCGTACAAGGAATTCCTGGCGCAGCAGGGCTTCGAGCCGGTGCGCCACTGGAGCGGGCGCAACCAGAGCGAGGCGCACCGGCCGATTCCGCTCGATACCCGGGTCGTGGTGGTCATGGTCGATCAGGTCAGCCACGGGCTGGCGAGGAAGATCCACCGGGTAGCCGACCAGATGGCCGTGCCGGTCGTCTTCAGCAAGCGCAGCGTCGGCCAGCTGAGCAGCGCGCTGGCCTGCGTCACTGGCTGATTCGTTCAGGACAGATGATCGGCGGGGCAGAGCGGGGTGCCGCGGCGCAGTGCCAGGCGCGCCAAGGCCCGCGCTTCGCCGGCCTCGATCTCGTCGAGCCAGGCGGGCAGGGCGCCGAAGCGGGTTTCGTAGGCGGAAAGCGGGTCGGGGGAAATGTGCCGGATCGGCAGTTCGAGGGTGAGAACCATGTCTTTGCTCCTTGCTCCCCTGTGAGTCCGGCGAGGCCGGCTCCCGGGGAGGTGGAGCGAGCGACGCTTTAGCCAGAATTTGTCGTCCGCCCTGGCAAGTTATCGATTAAATCCGGCGGTGTCGGGCCATTGTGCGGCCGCCTGCTGCGGTCGACAAAGAATTTCTGGCTATTTCCATATGTCGACCGCAGCAAACGGGTCATCGATTCCCGGGGAATAAGCATCGAAGAAGCGCGTCGTTGGGTTTGCGCAGCCGCCTGCTTAGGCTGGCGCCACCATTCAAACGACAGGAAACATCCGGAGTTCCCCAATGCGCATACGCCAACTCATTCACGCCGCCGTTCTGCCAGCCATACTCGCACCCGGGCTGGCGCTCGCCACCAACGGTTATCTCTCGCATGCCTACGGCGTCAAGGCGCAAGGCCTGGCCGGGACCGGCATCGCGCTGCCGCAGGACGGCCTGGCGGCGGCGACCAACCCGGCCGGCACCGCTTTCGTCGGCAATCGCGTCGACGTCGGCCTGACCTGGTTCCGCCCGAACCGCACCGTGCAACCGGTACTCGCCGATCTTGAAAAGGAAGTCGAAGAGGCCGCCGCCGGCCTCGGCGCCTCGCGCTGGCAGACCTTCCTGAAGGTCATCCTGCCGCACGTGACGCCGGCATTGCTGA